>Ga0065721_10049369_pt1 | contig 35937 bp, 28 predicted proteins | sample Mesricmetagenome_FD_59108 | JGI IMG/M metagenome (GOLD analysis project Ga0065721, IMG submission 59108) | Mesophilic microbial community from rice straw/compost enrichment Sample: eDNA_1 v2 (version 2) | ecosystem: Engineered > Solid waste > Grass > Composting > Bioreactor | place: USA: Davis... | reverse complement strand
TCCATGAGCGGCCACCCGTACGGGTGGCCGCTCATGGAGCGCCCGCGTGATGAAGTAGGTCCCCAGGCTGCTCGCCACCGCGGGGACCACTACCAGTGCGACGAAACGGTTCCGTGACTCTTGCGGCATGACGTCACTTCCTCCCCTGGTTTGTCCTGACACCGAAAGGCTGAGGAGATTCTACCCCCGATAAGGGGAGTTCCTTCTACTTCTCCCTATACGGAAGGAACACTTATCCTCTGACAGCCAGTTCCAGGCGGCCGGTGCCGTTAAGGGGGGCGGACGCTTCGCCGGAGGTGCGACGGGCGAGCAACTCCTTGTACTCCCGGCTGATGACCTTGACGAACTTCGGAAGGGCGGCGTCCCAGTCGGCCAGCAGCGCCGCAGCGCGGGCGCTGCCGGTGTGCTTGACGTGCCGCTCCAGAAGCGTCTTCAGGGCGTCGATATCCTCTGGCTCGCAGACGCACTCGTTCAGCAGGCTCTCGTCGCGGTTCAGGTGCTTCGCAAGCTGCCCCTCCCCGTCCAGAACGTAGGCGATGCCGCCGCTCATGCCCGCGCCGAAGTTGCGCCCGACCGGGCCGAGCACCACGACGGTTCCGCCGGTCATGTACTCGCAGCCGTGGTCGCCCACGCCCTCGACGACGGCTGTGGCGCCGGAGTTGCGGACCGCGAAGCGCTCGCCCGCCTTGCCGGCGAGGTAGACCTCGCCGCCGGTGGCGCCGTAGAGCAGCGTGTTCCCGGCGATGACGTTCTCGGCGGGGTCGAAGGCAGCGCCCTGCGGGGGCCGCACCACGATGCGCCCGCCGCTCATGCCCTTGCCCAGATAGTCGTTGGCGTCGCCCCAGAGCGTCAGCGACAGGCCCGGTGCGAGGAAGGCGCCGAAGCTCTGACCTGCAGAGCCGTGGAAGGTGATCTGGATGGTGCCGTCCGGAAGACCCTGAGCGCCGAAGCGCTTGGCGATCTCGCCGGAGAGCATCGTGCCGCAGGTGCGGTTGTGGTTGTGGATGTCCAGCGTGAACCGGACCGGCAGCGCCTCCTCCAGCGCCGCCTTGCAGCGGTCAATGAGATGGTAGTCCAGCGCGCCGTCCAGGCCGTGGTCCTGCTTCTCGACGCAGCGCACCGGCACGCCCGGGTCCGGGTCGTGCTCCAGGATGGCGGCCAGGTCCACCCCGCGCGCCTTCCAGTAGCGCACCGCGCCGTCCACATCCAGCCGGTCGGCCCGGCCGATCATCTCGTCCATGGTGCGGAAGCCGAGGCTCGCCATCAACTGACGCACCTCCTCCGCCACATAGAAGAAGTAGTTGACTACGTGCTCCGGCTTGCCCTCGAACTTGGCGCGCAGCACCGGGTCCTGCGTCGCGATACCGACCGGGCAGGTGCCCAGGTGGCAGACGCGCATCATGATGCACCCCTGGGCCACCAGCGGGGCGGTCGAGAAGCCGAACTCCTCGGCGCCGAGCAGCGCGCCCACCACCACGTCCCGGCCGGTCTTCATCTGACCGTCCACCGCCAGGCGGACGCGGCCGCGCAGGTTGTTGCGCACCAGCGTCTGCTGGGTCTCGGCCAAGCCGAGCTCCCACGGCAGACCGGCGTGTTTGATGGACGAGAGCGGGGACGCCCCGGTGCCGCCCTCGCAGCCCGCGATCAGGATGTGGTCCGCGTGCGCCTTGGCGACGCCCGCGGCGACGGTGCCGACCCCGACCTCCGCCACCAACTTGACCGAGATGCGAGCCTCGGGGTTGACATTCTTCAAGTCGAAGATGAGCTGCGCCAGGTCCTCAATGGAGTAGATGTCGTGGTGCGGCGGCGGCGAGACCAGGGACACACCGGGCGTGGTATGGCGCACCATCGCGATGTAGTCCGTGACCTTGGAGCCGGGGAGCTGGCCGCCCTCACCGGGCTTCGCGCCCTGCGCCATCTTGATCTGAAGCTCGTCGGCGTTCACCAGGTAGTGCGTGGTGACGCCGAACCGGCCGGAGGCCACCTGCTTGATCGCCGAGCGCCGCTGGTCCAGGAACCGCTCCGGGTCCTCGCCGCCCTCGCCGGTGTTCGACTTGCCGCCGATCCGGTTCATGGCGATGGCAAGGCCCTCGTGCGACTCGCGCGAGATCGAGCCGAGCGACATGGCGCCGGTGGAGAAGCGCTTGACGATCTCCTTGGCCGGCTCTACCTCCTCGATGGGGACGGGCTTGCCCGGCCGCAGGCGCATCAGGCTGCGCAGGGTGAATGCGCGCTCGGAGTGGTCGTTGACCGCCTTCGAGAACTGCTGGAACGTGTCGAAGCGCCCTTCGCGCACCGCCTTCTGCATCAGGGCGATGGTGTCCGGGTTCAGGGCGTGGTACTCGCCGTAGCGCCGCCACTGGTACTGCCCACCCGGCTCCAGATCGAAGCGGGCCGGCACCTCCTGCTTCGGATAAGCCTGCTCGTGCAGGGTCCGGCACTCGCGCTCCAGCCCCTCAATGTCGATGCCCTCGATGCGCGAGGGGGTGCCGGTGAAGTAGCGGTCCACAAACGCGGACTGGAGGCCGACTGCCTCGAAGATCTGGGCGCCGCGATAGGACTGGAGCGTGGAGATGCCCATCTTGGACATGACCTTCAGCAGCCCCTTGTTCACCGCCTTGATGTAGCGCGCCGCCGCCTCGCTCGGCGAAAGGTCGGGCGGGAGTACCCCGTCCAGGGACAGCTCCGCCAGCGTTTCGAAGACGACGTACGGATTGACCGCGCTCGCGCCGTAGCCGAGCAGACAGGCGAAGTGGTGCACCTCGCGCGCCTCGCCCGACTCCAGCACCAGCGCCACGCTGGTGCGGGTGCCTTCCCGGATGAGGTGGTGGTGGACGGCCGAGATCGCCAGCAGCGACGGGATGGGCGCGTACTCTTCGTTGACGCCGCGGTCGCTCAGGATGATGACCGAGCAGCCGTACTCGATCGCCTCGCTCGCCTTGCGGCAGAGCCGCTCCACGGCCCGCTCCAGCGCCCCCAGCGGCTTGTCCACCGGGAAGACCATGGGCAGGGTGATGGTGCGGAAGTCGTGCCAGTTCCCCTCCAGGTCGCGCAGCTTCTCCAGGTCCCGGTTTGTCAGAATCGGGGACGACAGCTTGAGCTGCCGCGCCGCCTCCGGCGACTCATCCAGCAGCGAGCCGTTGCGCCCGATGTAGCCGGTCAGGCTCATGACCATCGACTCGCGGATGGGGTCGATGGGCGGGTTGGTGACCTGGGCGAAGAGCTGCTTGAAGTAGTAGTACAGCGACTGCGGGCGGTGCGACAGGACCGCCAGCGGGGTGTCGGTGCCCATGGAGCCCAGCGGCTCCGCGCCCGTCTCTGCCATGGGGGTGATGAGCAGGCGGATGTCCTCGGCGGTGTAGCCGAACGCCTTCTGGCGGTGGCGCAGAGTCTCGATGTCCGTCTCGTAGGGCGAGGCGGCCTCCGGCAGCGCCGTCAGGTCGATCCGGTTCTCCTCCAGCCAATCCGCGTAGGGGCTCTGGGTGGCGATAGCGGTCTTGACCTCGTGGTCCGGCAGGATGCGGCCCTGCTCGGTGTCCACCAGGAAGATCTTGCCGGGCTGCAACCGCCCCCGCTCCACAATTCGCTCTGGCTCAAACTCGATCACGCCGGTCTCGGAGGCGAGCACGACCAGGTCGTCGGTCGTGACGGTGTAGCGGGCCGGGCGCAGGCCGTTGCGGTCGAGCACGGCGCCGATCTGACGACCGTCCGTGAACGCCACGGCGGCGGGGCCGTCCCACGGCTCCATCAGGCAGGCATGGTACTCGTAGAACGCCCGCAGCGCCGGGTCCATCAGGTCGTTGTCGGACCACGCCTCGGGGATCAGGATCATCATGGCGTGCGCCAGGCTCTTGCCGCCCGCGAGCAGCAGCTCCAGGGCGTTGTCCAGCGTCGCCGAGTCGGACCCCTCCATGTTGACGAGGGGGAAGCACTTGGGCAGGTCGTTGCCGAGGACGCTGGAGGTGAGGCCCGCCTCACGCGCCCGCATCCAGTTGCGGTTGCCCCGCAGGGTGTTGATCTCGCCGTTGTGCGCGATGTAGCGATAGGGGTGCGCCAGCGGCCAGGATGGGAAGGTGTTGGTGGAGAAGCGCTGGTGGACAAGCGCGATGGCACTGACCACCGCCGGGTCCTCCAGGTCCTGGTAGTAGGCCCGCATCTGGTGCGGGAGCAGCAGGCCCTTATAGACGATGGTCCGGGCGGAGAGCGAGGGGATGTAGAAGGCGTGTGTATCCGGCATGCCGGTCGCCTCCTCCACCTCGTTCTCGATGACGCGCCGGATGACATAGAGCTTGCGCGCGAACTCGTCGTCGTTCTGGATGCGATCGCCGCGCCCGACAAAGAACTGGCAGATGAACGGCTCGACCTCGCGGGCCTGGTAGCCGATCACGGAGGAGTCGGTGGGAACGTTGCGCCAGCCGAGGAAGCGCTGCCCCTCACGGCGGACCACGCTCTCGACGATCGCCTCGCACTGGCGCCGGGCGTCCGCCTCCTCCGGCAGGAAGACCATGCCCACGCCGTAGTGCCCCGCCTCGGGGAGCGTGATGCCGAGCCGCGCGCACTTGCGCCGCAGGAATGCATCTGGAATCTGCAGCAGGATGCCCGCGCCGTCGCCGGTCTCCGGGTCACAGCCGCAGGCGCCGCGGTGAACCAGGTTGTCCAGGATCTGTAGGCCCATCCGGACGATCTCGTGCGATCGCTCCCCTTTGATGTGGGCGACGAATCCTACCCCGCACGCGTCATGCTCGAACGCGGGGTCGTAGAGCCCCTGTTTCCGAAGGGGCGTCTGGGACGGGGAAACGGCGCGGCTTTGTGGCAGGGCGTTCTCAAGCAACGGAAGGCGACTCCTCCCCCCGACAGGTGCGGGCGGGGTCTGGCACACGCTCACGTGACGGTCGCCCCTCGGCGTCCGACGGGCGGGCACGCGGCGATTATCGATGGCGTATCACCTGCGAGCGGCGCTGCTCCGGTTCGAGGCGCGGGCGCGGGGTGTCCCCCGAATCCTGCGGCTCTGGTGTGGCCCTACATCGACGTAACGCCAGGAAGGAGGGCGCTTTCGCCCGCCACTCCACCGTCATCGGTGGGGTTCCAAGTTTACCATACGGGTCCGGACGCGGCAAACGCACCCGGACCCCGTATATAATCATCGGTCCCCGTAGATCTTCGCGCCTTCGACCTTCATGATGGGCCGGGCGTGCCCCTTCAGACTCCCCGCGAGGGTGATGACGTAGAACTCTCCCACGTTCTCGAACGCCGTGACGGATGTGGCCAGGGCGTTCGCCACCTTCTGCGCGTCGTCGTCCGCGTTGAGCCGCCGCCATGCGTGGGTGAGCGTCACGCCCAGCACATACAGCGGCCGGTCCGGGAAGAGCACCAGCTCCTTACGGACCAGGTACGCCTCGGCGACATCCGGGTTCTCGGCGACCTGGGACCGGATGCGCTCCACCACCTCCATCGGGAGGCCGTGGGGCAGGTAGCGAACGCCCCGGCCGGAGAAGTTCCCGCGCTCCTCCGCGGCGGCGTCCTCCATATCCGCGTGGCGCAACGCCCGCAGGTAGACCTCCCGCGCCGCCGCATCCTCGCCCCGCTTCTTGTGGTGAGCGTAGAGGATCTGCATCGAAGGCATGACGGCGTCGGACGTGCGCTTCATCGCCTCATCCAGGTAGGCGATCCCGGCGTCGTCGCCCCGGTCCAGCAGGAGCCGCCCGACATGGAACAGAGCCGCGGCCCCGAGGTTGCGCCCCTGCAGGTCGGTCGCTTCAGCTGTCCGTACCGTGACCTCGTGGAAGAGCGGCAGCGCCTCGTCGGCGGTTCGGTACTCCTCCACCCACGACGCCCGCTGCAGCGCCTCTTCCAGGGTCAGCGTCTCGCCTGCGGCAGCTTTCGCGTCCAGGCGCGAAAGCTCCTCCTGCTCCCGGCGCACCGCCTCGTGCTGCTCCCGCCAGGCTTCGGCGACCTGCTCTCGCCATCTCCGGTCCAGCGTGTCGGCGAGACGGCCGAGGCGGGGGCCGAAGAAGTGCTCTGCGGCGGTAACCTCCGCAGGCGGCGGGATGCGCGCCTCCTCGCCGAGGGACTGGAGGCGATCCGCAAGCGCGGGGTGCGAGTCGGCGATGCCTGTCTCCTCGCGCAGCGCCTCCTCCAGCGCCGCGCGGGCGTCGTCCGGACCGCCCTGCAGAGCGGTCCCGCCGTGGAAGCCGCGGACAAGCTGGGTGAACGGCGCCTCGGGCGGAATCGGGCTGGTCTTGACGCTTTCGCGCACGTCCTTCCAGAAGCCTTCGTTTAGGAACCGGGTCTGCGCGGGCAGGAGGCAGAGGGCATCCGCCGCTGTGCGGGCGCTTGTCAGCCGCGCCGCGCACCGGTCCGCTTCGTACTCGTCGAGGCGGCGCACCGGGAAGGACCAGGCCGCGAAGCGCGGGGCGTACCACTTGAAGAAGGCGCGCATCATCACCCCTGTGGCGCCGGCGCGATCAAGCTGCGCCACCAGCCGTGCCCACGACGCTTCCACGCGGTAGACCCAGCCGCCAAACTGCGCATGGCCGCCCCGAAGGTGCCCGATCTCGTGCGCCAGAACCGCCTTGAACTGCTCGGGCGAAAGCGCCTGCAGGAGCGGCAGGCCGACCAGGAGATTGTTTTCCTGCCAGCCGAACACCCCGAGGCGCGGCCGCTGGTACACCGCGGCGTTGAACTCTTCGTTCAGGTAGATGTGGTGGAAGCGAGGGGCCCCGAGTTCCCGCGTCATCTCCTCCACCACGGCGAAGAGCTCCGGCGCATCCTCACGCGACAGCCGGACGCCGTCCGGGCGGTCGAAGGTGACCCACAGAGCGCGCAGGATGGTAAAAGCTAGTACCAGCCCGCAGACGAGCAGCTTAATGGTAGAGCCCCCCACCGTGCGCCCCGTCGTGAGCAGCACCGTGAGCGTGCCGGCCACGAGCGCAAAGGCCACCGCCAGGAGCACCAGGATAAACCCGTAGCCCAGCCCGGCCAGCAGCCCGACCTTCACCCGGTACTGGCCAGGGTCACGCAACGCCTCCTGCTCCAGGCGCCGTACCAGCGCTTCAAACTCTTCCCGCTTCATCTGTCCCCTTTTTCTCCCCTCGTTGTTTTCTGGCTCCCCCCGTCCGCCCGCCGGGCGTCACGGGGGGAGGTCCTCCTTGTTGAGCGGCTCCGGGCGCCGGACCTGTGTTTGGAACACCAGGTACAGGAACCGCTCGGCGGCGCGCAGGTCGGTCCCGAAGCGGTGACGCAGTTCGGCCCACGCCTCCTCTGTCAATGTCGCGCGCGGGACGTCCCCGGGTAAAGCGGCCCATGTTAGGCGCCGTTCGAGCGCCGCCCGGAAGTGTGCCTCGTCCAGAGTGTCCAGGCGGACGGTGCGCAGGGCGATGCCGCGGCGAGCGAACAGCGGTGTCCAGTCCTCGTGTGTCCCGAGGATCAGACGGATGTCGTGGCGGGCGGCCCCGGTGAGGAGGCGCGCCCGCTCTCGCGGCGTGAGCCGCTGCGCCTCATCCAAACAGAAAACGTCGCCGCACGGCATTCGGGTGCGGAAGGTGCGCACGCCCTGAGGCAGGTACTCTTCAGAAACGCGCTTGCCGGAACGCTCCAGGTGAACGGCCAGCGCGATCAGCGCGGTGGATTTGCCGCGCCCGGCCTCCCCCATCACCTGAAGCGGGGCGTCGCCACTCTCGGCAAGCGCACGGGCGACAGGTTCGGGCAGGAGGGCGACCTCCCGCCACTCCTCGGGCGAAAGGACGCGAAAGGGATTGCACCGGAATCCGGCGGAGAGCAGAGGGAAGAAGGGGTTCTCCCCGGGCGTAGCCGCGTGGACGGACACGTGACGGCCGGCCGCGAGGGTCAGCGCGCCCAGGCTGGCGCGAGGACAAGGGCGTGCTCGTACCGCGGGTTCACCGCCCACGGGACATCCACATCCACCTCGATCGCCCAGACGATGTTGATGTACACTCCCGCGAAGCTCCACGGGTCGCGCGGGGCGAGGAACTGGAAGGGAAAGGCCATCGGCTCGCCCGCCCGCAGCGTGCCCTGGTACACATCCTGCTCGTGGACTACGCTCCGGTCGCGGTCGCCGCGGCCTTCGGTGTGCCAGGCGAAGCGCACCCACAGGTGGTTGCACTTTACGTCTTTGAGGGTGCGGACCGTAACCTCGCCCTCAACCGACTCCCCGGGCAGGAACCGGCGCATTCCGCCGCCCATCTCCTCGCCGGTGCGTAGAGTGACACGGATGTCACAGTCGGGCGTTATGCTCTTGAGCATGTCACACCTCCCTCAGCGCGTGGTATCGCTCGGGCACCACTACCACCGGGTAGTCTTCCTTCACGTCCGGCCACTTTGCGATGATAATGCTGACCTTGATGAAGTACTCGATCTTATTGTTCTTGCCCTGGAAGGTATGCATGCCGTTGGCGGGGATGGTGAAGGTCTCCGAAAGTTCGAGACGCTCCCCGGCGCGGTACTCGCGGGCGGGCGCGTAGGCGCTTCCCAGTATCTGCTCGTGCGTGTCGGTGTAGCGGTCCGTACCGCGGGTATAGGAGGCGGACTCGCGCAGAACCAGATCCGCCCGGGCGCTCTCGACGTGGAGCGGGGCCTTGAACTCCTGCCGCAGGGTGAAGGTGAACGGCTCGCCGAGACGCAGCATATCGGAGGTTACGAGCACCTCCGGGGGGCTTACCTTGAGCGCACGGAAGGCGGGCGCAAGGCCGAAGCACAGCAGACCGATGCCGATCGCCAGGAACGGCAGGATGAACAGCGCGCCGAAGAAGCCCGGGCCGCTGCCTGCGTCCCGGAGCGCCATTACCAGAAAGAACAGGGAGAAGGCCGTCCAGACGACGGCGAAGCCGACGAGACACCCGCGCTGGCTGTTGCCCAGGGCGGGTTTAACGGACTTTTGCACGCGAGCCTCCGGTGCGGAGCGGGATTTAGAAGCCGGACGACTCGTAACACGCGCGCCCGGACTCGCATACGCGGGGCCCCACAATGTCGTTGTCCGGGCCCAGCACGGTCATCGTATGGGTGCAGTAGAAGTGGTGAGCCGTGCCGCCACGGGTCTCGTCCTCGTCGTCCTCAGCGGACAGCCCGGACGGACGTCCGGTGTCCAGAGTCACGTAGTCCATCTTCGTCCGCAGGCGCAGGCAGCGCCATTTGCGCGTCGGCGTTGGCTCGACCGCCCCTGCTGCTGCTGCTGCTGCTTCTCCCCTATGCGATATCTCGGCGCTCTGGCTCATGCCGTTTACTCGCTTTCTTCCGATGGCGCCGGCTCGCCGGGTGAGGTCACCACGCGCGCGACCACGGCGGCCCGCCGCTCCCGCCGCCGCCGGGCGTTCACCGCCGCCTTTACGGCGCTCAGGAGCGCGCTGGCGTCCACGGGCTTGCCGAGCCAGCCGGCCGCGCCCGCCGCCATCGCCTTCTCCCGTTCCTTGCGCGCCGAGGAGACGACCAGCGGGATGTCGCGGGTGGCGGGGTCCCGCCGCAGTTCGGCAAAGAGCTCCCAGCCGTCCCGGTCGGGCAGACGCACATCCAGCGCGATCACGGCCGGGCGTAACTCGCGGGCCCGCTGCAGCCCCTCTTCCGCGGTCCCGGCGGTCTCAACGGTGTAGCGTCCCGCTTGCAGTGTTTCGGTGATGCGGGCCAGGCTTGCGCTGTCCGCGTCGATGACCAGAACAGCGGCGTTGGCCGCGCGCTCGTCCCGCGCCACCGGGTCCGGCCGGGCGGCCACGAACCCGGACTTTGCGCCCACCAGCGTACCGGCCCCCAGGGACTCCTCGGTGGGCTCGGCCAGAAGCGAACGGACGATGGAGCGCTGTGGGAGCGTTTCGGCGGAAACGGCCCGCTCGTGCTCCAAGAGCTTTTCCCGAAGCGCCCGGTTTTCGGCCTGCGCTTCGGCGAGCGAGGACTTCAGGTCCTCAATCCAGCGCTCGGCCTCGGCGAGACGGGCCAAACGCTCCGCCAGGAGCGGCGACTCCAGCCCTGCCGCCGCGGCGTCCGCAATGGCCCGGTCGGCCTCCGCGCGCGCGGCGTCCACCTGCATGCGGGCCTGGGCACGCGCCTCCGCGATGCTCTCCTCGGCCCGCACCACCTGAGCGCGGAGGCGCTCGATGTCGGCCTGCGCCTGCTTCAGGCGCCGGTCCGCCACCGCGGGGTCGTCCCCCGCGCCGCGCGCGCGCAACTCGGCGAGCTGGCGGTCGGCGCCCTCCAGGTTGATCTGGACCGACTCCAGGCGCATCGTAGCCTCCCGGAGCTGGCGGGTGCGGTCGGACAGGAGATACAGGCAGACCGCACCGAAGACCATGGCGATGATAGCAAAGACAGTTTCCATAAGCCGTGCCTCATGGCAACCTTCGCCATCGCTCCAAAAATACCTGCCTCGGGTGCGAAGCGAAAGTCACCCTATAAGGAACATACGGCTTTTGGAACCCGCCGGTGACACCGGGAGCCGACGGACCGCCCGGGGTGGTTACCCCGAGGCGGAGGAGACGGGCTCGGGTTTCCGGTTCGTCAGCGCCTGCTCCAGCGGAACCCCGGGGGACGAGGTCATGGCCGCCACGCGGGCCGCGGCGGCGCTCCGGCGCTCGCGGTTCTTGCGTGCCAGAAGCGCGGAGCGGATGGCCCCCAGCACCACGGTGGAGTCGAGCGGGCGCCCGAACACCTGCGCGGCGCCCATATCCAGAGCACGCTCGCGCTCCTTCGCCGGGGCGATCAGGATGACGGGCACTTCGCGGGTGCCCGAATCGTTCTTGAGCTTCTTCAGAAGCTCCCAGCCGTCGGCCCCCGAGAGCTGCGAATCCAGCAGGATCACCGCCGGGCGTGTGTCGCGCACGAGCGCCACAGCGTCCTCCTTGCCGGACCACTTGACCACGCGGTACCCTGCCTTCTCTAGCGACGCGCCCAGGGACGCGCCCGTGCCCCCCTCGATTACCACGATGGTGGCGGCGGCAGTGGAGGTGGTTCCGGTGCTCGTCGTGGCGGCGCGGGCAGCGCGGGCAGCGCGCGACGCGGCGGCGGGCCGAGCGACCGCCGGAGGTTCGACGGCGGCGGCAGCGGGAGCCTCCGGCTGAGGCTTGCGGACTCCGGCCACCCGCTGCTCGGCGACCTGCTGCTGCCGGCGGACGCGCTCTGCGGCCTCCGACTCGACCCGCCCCAACTCCTCCCGAAGGCGGGCGACCTCTTCCCGAAGGCGCACCGCCTCCTCTTCAAAGCGCTGCGCCCGCTGGGCGCTGAGCTGGAGGTCCTTCTCGGCACGCTCCAGCGCCGCCACGAGATCGGCGTCGGGCGTGGCATTGGCGGCCGGGGCGCCCTTGCCGGACTTGGCAGCCTTGGCAGAGCGCGCCCGCTCCGCGGCCAGTTCGCCTTCGGAGCGCGCGACCACGGTCTCCAGCCGGGCGACCTCGGCCAGGGCCGCCGTGAGCCGCTCGTCGGCCGCGCCTGCCCCCTCTTGCCGAGCCCCTTCCGGCTCGTGGCGCGCCTTCAACTCCAGTTCCGCCGACTCCAGCCGCTTTTCGGCCGCCTTGAGGCGGGCGAGAGCCTTGCGGAGGTCGCGCGCGCGGGCATTCAAGCTCGCGCCGAGCACACCGGCAGCCACGGCGAACAGGATGGCGAGGATCAGCCAGATCGCTTCCCGCATGAGCAGAAACGTCCTTTCACGCGGGCCCGACCGTGGCCCGCGCCGCGCCCGCCTGGAGTTTAGGGGGCAGGCGCACAGTTACTTCATGTACTTTTCGGCGTCCGGGGCTCCGCGCAACAGACCCGCCCCCGCAATCCGACGCATCGCTGCGAGCGGACCGTCCCGTGACACCGGGGACCCTGCAAGAAGGGTGCCACCCGCGCCCCCGTAAGCCACCGGGTTTTCCCTTGACACCCGTCGTCTACCAGGGTAAACTGGCGATGTCATCTACCACGGTAGATGACATCGCACCGGATTTCGTTGGAAAGGCGGTTCTTACCAAACGATGCACGCCCCCCCGCCCCGCCTGGGGAAGATGCAGTTGCAGATCATGCAGGTCCTCTGGGACCGCGGCGAGGCGACCGCGCGCCAGATCACCGAAGAGCTCTGCCGCACGACGCCCATCGCCCATAGCACCGTCCAGACGCTCCTGCGCAAGATGGAGGCCAAGGGCGCCATCACGCATGACGCGTCGGAGCGCATCTTTGTGTTCCGCCCGCTCTACCCGCGGCATGAGGTGAACGGGTCCGTTGCTCAGGACATACTGAAGCGCGTCTTCGGCGGGTCGGTGTACGGGCTGGTCTCCCACCTCTTTAAGAGCGAGACCATCTCTGCGGACGAGATGCGTCGTCTGCGCGAACTGATCGAAGAGAGCGAGCGCCGGGCGGCGGAAGCAAATGGTGCGCAGCCGCGTGACGAAGACGGCACCGAGAGCGTCGAAACGGAGTAGAGGTATCGTTCGACCGATTCGGTGAGGACCTGCGTTATGAGAACCCTACCCCCTGAACTGGCGCGCGCTGCGGAAGAGATGGTCGCCTTCGGCCTGAGTGTCTGGCTGCAGAGCGCTGTCGTGCTCGCCCTGGGCCTGGCGCTGGGCTGGTACCTGGAGCGGCGCGCCGCGGCGCCGGTGCTGCGCGCGGCTGCGTACCGGGTCACCCTGGCAGCGGTGGCGTTGGTGCTGCTTGCGCCGGTGTTCGTCGGGCTCCGGACGGCAGGCGAGCCGCTGGTGCGCGTCCGCATCCCGGCGCTCCCGCGGCCCGTTCGTGAGTTCCTGCCGCGGCTCCTGTTTCAGAACGTCCCCGCGGCCTCTTCGGAAGTTCGCGCGGTGTTCGTCTCCTCGGACGGGGACCGACGCGTGCTGGTGCGCCGGTTCGCGTCGGCGGAGGATCGGGTCCTCATCCTGCGCCGGGCGGTGGGCGGCGCTCCGGGCGCGGCGGCGACGCCCGTCCCGGGTCTCCTTTCCGGCCTGTATGCCGCGGCGGTCGTGGTCTACGGGGCGGGCGCCGTCCTGCTGCTCGCCCTGCTCGGCTTCGGGCTCCACAGCCTGCGGCACCTTTATAAGCGGAGCGCTCCCGTGGAGCCGGGGTCCGCCCTGGCCCGGGCGATGGGCGATGCCTGGCGGGCACGGCGCGACAGCGCCCCGGGGGCGGGGCGGCGGGCGGTCAGCGCTCCGGTGCTGAGGACCGTTCCCGAACTGGAAGGCCCCTTCCTCGCGGACGCCCCGGGGCTCCCGTCGCCCGCGATCTTCGTCCCCGCAGAGGCAGCGGCGCGCTGGTCCGACGCCGAGGCGCGGGCGGTCCTGGCGCATGAACTGGCGCACCACGCGCGCCGGGATGGTTGGTGGAACCTGGTGGGCCGTGTCCTTGCGGCGCTTCTGTGGTGCCAGCCGCTCCTGTACCTCCTCCGGCGGCGCCTGGACGAGGCGACCGAGGAGGCGTGCGATGCCGAAGCGCTGACGTGGAGCGGCTGTGAGGCGCACTCCCTCGCGCGGTGTCTGATGGCTCTGATGGAGCAGCAGCAGCAGCAGCGCCCGCGGCGCACTCTGCTCCGCGGCGGTCTGCGAGCGGCGCCGACCCTGGGAGCGGCCTCGCCTGCGTTCCGGTCTTCGGGGGGCCGCCGGGTGGCGCGCCTCCTGGATGCCGCGGCGCGCCAGGAGCGCGACCCGCGGCAGCGGGCGGCGTACCCGTCGCTCTCGGCGCCGGTGTGCGCAGCGCTGCTCGCGGGTGCTCTGGTCGCCCCTTCGGTAGCCGGTCGCCTGGTGCGGGTGGAGGCCGAAGCGCCGGCGAAGGTGGCGCAGCAGCGGACGGTCACGGAGGACGTGATGGTCCTGCGTACCGATGCGGCCCCGTTCCCGGCGGCGGGGACGGACGGGCCGCGCCGTCACATGCTCCTCCGGACGATCCGGAGCGAGGTGCGGGGCGACGCCCCCCTCCCGGCGGCGCCTCCTGCGGCGCTGTCGGCGGAGAATATCGTCATCCGCCTGTGACCGGCCGCTGCCGGTCCGGGCCCGACTTTTCGGACACGTGACATTGCCATCAGGAAGGGAGATCACACGGCCCTTCCCCGACCAACAGGAGAAACATCCGATGTACAGCAGCCTGCCGACGAAGAAGAACCGCTTTACGAAGACCGCCGCCCTGCTCATGAGCCTGACGCTGGGCGCGGGCCTGATGTTCGCGGTCCCGCCCGCCGCAAGCGCCGGGCAGCAGACCGCAGCAGCGCCGCAGCAGACGCCGGGCGGCGACGGGGGAACCGGCCGCAACGCACGCCAGAAGACCGTGGGCGAGATTGTGCGCTCCATCAGCCGCGCCGCGGGCGTGGACGTGGTCGCGGACTCCTCGGTCGCGTCGCGCCTCGCCCCGGCGCCGACCGAGCCGACCACGCCGCAGAACTACGAGCAGCAGGTCGCCGACCTGGTGAAGTCTCTGGGAAGCGGCGCGACCTGGGCCAAACTGTATCTCCCCACTCCGGCGGCGGGCCGGGGCTACAACGGCGACGATGTGGCCGCGTTCGCCCTGGCGCAGGCGAAGCTGTTCGGGCGGGTCGGCGACACGCCCGCGGGCCAGGTTGAGATCCTGGGGCAGACCCTCCCGGCGGAGCAGGCGGCGCCGCACATCGCCGGCCTGAACCTGAAGCCGGTCTACCTCGTGACCAACCCGAGCGCCGCCCGGCAGTCCGGCGAGGACCCGAACGCGCTCTGGGCGCGGATGACGCCGGACGAGCGCACCCAGTATGCCCAGTCTCAGGCGGCGCGTCTCGCGCAGTCGGACGACGCCACGCGGCAGGCGTTCATGCAGAGCCACATGCAGGTCATGAGCCAGCTCATGCGCCAGCTGACCCCGGAGCAGCGCCAGGCGATGCTGGGTGGTGCGGGCGGCAACGTGCGCGTGTTTGTGTCGCCCGGTCCCAATGGCACCGGTCAGGCGATCCAGGTCCAGCGCATCGAAGAGATCAAGCAGCCGTAGCCAAGGCAGCCGCCCCGGCGCCGCGTCCTAACGCAGCGCCGGGGCGGATTGGCGCGTCCGGCACCCCGCCGCCCTCACTTGTCCCAGCCCATCTTCCCGTTGATCGAGATCGAGTAGGTCAACTGCCGCTCGTTCAGCATTGAGAAGAGCGCCCACAGCGTCTCCGCCGCGATCTCCCCCAGGATCAGGCCCACAGCCACCTGACGCAGTTTTTCGTAGCCCCTCAGGCCGTAGTAGCGGGTTACGAACACCTTGACGATCAGCACGATCAGCAGGCCGAACCAGTAGTAGTCCACCCCAAAGTTCATCGCCAGGGCGTACCCGGCCGGGTGCAGCCAGAACCCGGGGACGCGGAACCGGATGAAGTCCAGCGCGAAGACCACGGCGGCTCCCACCCCGACCGCCGCCATAGCGGACGGGTTCGGCGGGCGTGGGGACGTCTGGAGCGTGGTGACCACGCTCGCGACCTCATTGGGCACCCAGTCCGCGGGGGACCACCGGTAGGCGAGGTAGATGTGGGTAAGGAACCCGAGGCCGCTGCCCACCACCAACGCCAGCAGCAGCGCCACGAACATACCGCGCTGGGAAACGCCGGTGCGGTCCGCCAGATACAATCCCTCCATCAGAGTCGGCATCGGGTGCGTCCGGTGGATGCGGTTCATCATGTGGAATGAGGTCATCGTCCGCGTGATCATCTCCGGATGCGCCTGGAACCCCGCGGACCCGTGGAAGTCGATCACGAGCTGGTGTGGCCCCATGAACGCCATCTCGTGTGTCGGCGCCCCGAGCTGCGCCCGCAGGCGCGTCACAGCGACGCTAAAGGCGAGGAAGAGCGCCGTGTAGAACAGCACCCAGAGCGGCGGCAGCCCCATGAGCACCCCGACGCCGGCCAGCCCTGCGATACACAGGACGAGCAGGATCACCAGCACGCGGTACGGCACCGCCCCCTCGTCGCGCGCCGCGGCGTCATCGCCCGTCACCACCGCGCGCCACACCTTCTTCCAGTGCGGACGCGCCAGCCACATCGCCGACACAAACAGCCCCAGAAACGCCCCCCAGGACTGCTCCGAGAAGTACGGCGGGGCGGGCACCAGGCCGCCGCCCCCGAACACGCCCTGCTCGTTGCCCAGGCTGTAGGCGATAATCTGCTGCGCCTTGCGCACGAAGAAGAAGAACAGGAGCGAGAACAGCAGGTCGGTGGGCACGAAGAAGCCGAGCGCGGAGATAAACGGGAACAGCCCGATGGGCGTCTACCCGGTCTGGTTCCACGGCGGCGCCGAGAACCACTGGTTCATGTCGCCCAGGAACCGGATGTTGATGCGCGGGAGCGCCGGGTACAGGAACGACAAGCCGTTCAGCATGTCGATCGAGAACGTGGTCAGGAAGGCGCCCCACAGGAACCAACCGCGCCATGGCGAGCGCTGTCCCCCCTCGTCCGCGAGCGCCAGCGGGATCTGCACCAGGGGGAAGGCCAGCCTCTCCTGGTGGACCCACTGCTCACGCAGCAGCGCGTTGATGCACAGCATCGCCGTGGTCAGCAGCCCCAGGAGTCCCGTCCAGGCGATCACCTTGGGCATCCACAGGGGCAGCGCGGCCCAGAAGACGTCGAAGCCTCGCTTCCCCTTCGCAAAGTCCTGTAGCGGCGCGGCGTCCGTGAAGAAGAACCACTCGCTCAGGTGGGGCAGGACGCGCTCGCCCATGCGAGGGTTGCGCTCCTGAAACGCCGCGTATCCGTAGACCTGGGGGGCGATCATGTCCATCCACTCGCCGGACATGGCGCAGGCCACGGCAAGCATAGCGTACACCACCATGATCTCCGCACCGGAGAGCGCCAGACGCGGGAGATAGCGGCGCACGGGGACGTTCAGCGCCGCCAGGATCATGGTCAGGGCGACGGGCGGGACCATGAGCGAGAAGATGCGGTCGATGACCTGGTCGAGCGCCCAGTAGCAGCAGAAGGGAATCAGGAGCGCTCCGACCAGGAGGGGTCTCAGGATCGCGACCCAGGACCTCGTCGTGCCGGGGAGAGCAGCGCGGTTCATACGACGGGGTTCACCACCCCCGCCCCCATTTCCTACCCTTGCCCCTTCGAAGAGCTCCCCCTGGCGCCCGTGTCCCTCTCCTTCGCTTGCAAGAGAGGGGGACACGGGCGCTGCGTTCAGAACTTCCGGTGCGCGGAGCCTAGCTACGCGCCGCGAAGATGCGCGGAGGGTGCTCCCTGCTCTGCGTCCCGCTGCTCCGCCGGGAAGCCAGGATACGCCCCTTCGCCAATCAGGTCGGAGAAGGCGTTGCCTTCGTAGTCCAGGGGAAGGTCCACGCGCCCCCGCTGCTTGGCGCTCAGGTAGGTAGCGTAGATGATCTCGGTGGTCTTCAGGGCGTTGTCCACGTCGAGGAGCGGCTTCCGGCCGGTCTCCAGCGCGTCGATCAGGTCCGCAATCCCGCGGGTAATGGCCTTGTCACCGTGAATACCGCCCTCCATGGTCAGGAGGTCGGCGGCGCGCAACTCCGTGTCGCCCTTGCCCCGCACGCGGACGCTCGGGCTCTCGCCGTGGACCTCGATCGTGCCCTCGGTGCCGATCAGGCGGTTGGCGCAACCGACGATGTCGCTGGCCTCGTGCCCGGTGTAGAGCGTGCCGGTGACACCGTTCGCGAAGCGCATCACGCTCATCCCCTGGGTGTCGTGCGGGACGCCGTACACGTGCATCGGGCGCCGGGCATCCACCTGGCCGAGGACCCACGTCGCCGGCTCCTCGTCGTTGTAGAACAGGAACATGTTAATCCAGTGGGTGCCCCAGTCCAGCAGGTTCGGACAGGCGCCCTCAACCCGCTTTAGCTCGCCGATGACCCCGTCCTTGACGAGTTGGCGCGCGGTGTGGAACGACTCCAGGAACCGCCGCTGGTGGTCGAACGTGAGCTGCACGCCGCGCTCGGCGCAGACCGCGGCCATGCGCTTCGCTTCCCCCCAGGTCGGCGCCATCGGCTTCTCGCAGTGGATGGCCTTGACGCCCGCCTGGGCCGCGGCTTCGACCATGGACGCGTGCAATGCGGGCCAGGTGCAGACGGAGACGATGTCCAGTTCCGCCTCGGCCAGCATCTTCTGGTAGTCCGTATAGAGGTGGGCCTTGCCCTCTGCGTGTTCGTCGTTGAAGAGGCGCGCCTTCTCCTCCACGATGTCGCACAGGGCGACAATCCGGCACTTGCCGATGGCGTTGTAGCCCTTCGCGTGCGGGTGCGACATTCCCCACCCCGTCCACCCCTCGGTGTTGCGGGGCCGCCCCAGTCCGATGATGCCAACCCGAAGCTCTTTGTTTGCTGCGTCCATGCGATCCGCCCAGTCCTCGTTCCTTGAAGAAGTCTTGCGGTAGCCTTCGCCGCGCCTTGGAGAAAGCCCTGCACCGCGCACGATTTGGGAACCCGTTTGGCCAGGACGCGGTAAGGGAACGATGGCAGTGGACTCCCAGGCAGTTTAGCGGGAGCCCCTCGAAAAGAGGCCACAGCGGTTTTCATGGTGTTTCTCTCTCCCGAATCGACGCATGGCATCCGAAGAGCGCTAGGAGCGGCGGTGGGCCTGGCGGTTCTTTTGCTCGCCGGCGCCCCCCGAGCGGCCCAGGCGCAGACGAAGCCCGCCACGGCGGCTCCTTCCCCCGCCATTGAGGTCACGCTGCGAAATCCGCGGTACGAAGGTCCTCAGGCGTCCCGTGCCCTGGCAAAGCGGCTCGGCCTGGAGGCGGGGGCGGTGGTTCGGCCGACCTGCTTCCTGGACCCGGAAACGGCGCGCACGAACCGCGAGCGCTATATCCTCCTCGCGGTGCAGAAGGTCGAGGGCGGCTATGACGCCGTGAACCTCTACGACCGGGGCATCCTTTCCTGGGGCATGATGCAGTGGGCGGCGCACTCCAACTCGCTGCAGGAGGCGCTGTGGTACGTCAAGCAGCGCCTGATCGAGAAGAACAAGGCCCACCTGTGGGTCATGCTCTTCAAGGAGCAGGGATTGGACGTGCAGCGTCTGGACGGTACCGGCGCCCCCGCCTTCTACGTCGGTGGCACAAACCGCGTCACGGGCGTCACCTCCTGGCGGCCGGTCACCGGGATAGACGACCTGCGCGTGCTGTTCCGCGGCACAAAGACGCCGGGCAAGTACGACACGGCCACCATCACCCGCTGGGCGAAGGTCTTCGCCCGAGCGGGGCGCAACCCGGTGGTGCAGACGCTCCAGGAGGAGTGGGCCACGGCGCGGCTGCGGGCCTGCCTGGCGGAGAAGGTGACGGGCGGCCGGCCCGTGACGGATTACACCGGCGGCGACCTGTTCTCCGATGCCCTGTACTTCGCCTTCTGGACCAACAACCCCGCCGCCGCCCGGGAGCACTTCACCCGCGCCGTGGCGCAGGCGAAGGCGATCACCGGCGGCGAGCCGGACCCGACGCAGTGGCCCCCCGCTCTGTTCCCCTTCCTGCTGGAGACCACGGGCCGCCGCTCAACCTTCGGCACCTGGCCGAGTCGGACGGAGCAGGTAGCGGAAGTCATCGGGGCCGGGGGCGTCGGCCGCCAACTCGCGGCAACGCAGCTCGCCTCGCGCGGCTGGAACCTCGGCGCCCTGGGCCGCGGCACCGTCGGCCGGGCAGGGCGCGGGCAACTCTGGCGCCGCCCCGCTAAGCCGACGCCTTCGCCTTCACCCTCGCCAAAGGGAGAGCCCAAGCAGGAGGAGGAGCCGTCGCCTTCGCCGGCACCAGAGGGAGAGCCCTCACCCCCGGGTACCCTCCGGGTGCCTCTCCCGCCGCGGTAGAGGCACCCGGAGGGTACCCGGGGGTGAGGGCCCAAAAGCAGGGCCCTGCCCCTGAACCGTCGAAACTATCCGCATGTCCACGACGACTCCGCTTCCTGAACCGCGGCTTCTGCTCGGGCCTGGCCCGTCCCCCGTCCACCCGAAGGTGCTGGCGGCAATGAGCCGCCCCCCTATCGGCTACCTGGACCCGGAACTCTTCGAGATGCTGGGCACGCTACAGGATGGCCTGCGCTACCTTTTCCAGACCGAGAACCCGTATACCCTCGCGCTCACCGGCACCGGCATGGCGGGCATGGAGTTCTGCCTCGCGAACCTGATCGAGCCAGGCGAGACGGTGGTAGTGGCCGTGAACGGCTTCTTCGGCGGGCGCATGGCAGACATCTCCGCACGACTCGGCGCGAACGTCGTCCGGGTCGATCACGACTGGGGGACGCCCGTGGACCCGGCGCGCGTGGCCGAAGCCTGCGCCGCGGCGGAGAAGGTCGCGCTGGTCGGGTGCGTCCATGCGGAAACGTCCACCGGGGTCGAGTCGCCGTGCGCGGAGGTGGCGAAGGTCGCCCGCGATTGCGGCGCGCTGTTCGTGATGGACGCCGTGACCTCACTCGGCGGCATCCCGGTTCCCGTGGATGACTGGGGCGTGGATGCCTGCTATTCGGCCACTCAGAAGTGCGTGGGGTCGCCGCCGGGCCTCGCCCCCATTACCCTCTCGCCGCGCGCCTGGGAGAAGGTGCAGAAGCGCACAGCTCCCCTGCCGAACTGGTTCCAGGACGCCCGCCTGCTGGATGGCTACTGGCACCAGCGCCCTGCGACTTACCACCACACCGTCCCGGTGAATCAGTACTACGCCTTGATCGCCGCCCTAGACCTGATCCGCACGGAGACGTTGGAGGCGCGCTGGGAGCGGCACCGGGCGAGCAGCGCCCTGCTCTGGGCGGAACTGGAGGCGCTGGGCACCGGCTTCTCCCCCCTCGCCCCGGAGGCTCACCGCCTGCCGACGCTGAACGCAGTGCTCCTACCGGAGTCGCTGCACGGCGACGCCGAGGCAACGCTGCGCTCCCGCCTGCTTGCCGAGTTCGGCATCGAGATCGGGGGCGGGTTCGGAGACCTGAAGGGCAAGCTGTGGCGCATCGGTCTGATGGGCCATGGCTCGGAAGCCCGCAACGTCTACGCGCTCTCGGGCGCGCTCCGTGCTCTCCTGTCGTGACACCGCCGCCGGGTTTCCCTCTCCGCGCCGCCATGGTAGATAAAGGACGGAGGAAACCAGGCGTTCATGAGACGATTTCGATTTCCGCAGACGGCGGCAACACTACTGGTTGTCGCCGTTGTTGCGTTTTTTCCCGCCGCGGGGCGGGCGCAGGAACAGCAGGGTGGCGCGGAGCCGCCGCCCCCCACCACCGTTCCCGAGCAGCCGCCCGCGGAACAACCGGCGCTCGACCCGGAAGCCGTCGCTGAGAAGCTGAAGGTCAAGATACTTTTCACGGACGGCGTCAAGACCGTCGCCATCCCACGCGCGGACCTCGGGTTCAAGGTCGTTTCCCTGGAGCCGGTCCGGTTCGAGGTGGATCGCGCCCCGCTCAAGCGAGCGCTGGAGGCGCAGGCGGACGTGTTCAAGGCCGAAGCGCGTAACGCCAAGCCCTATACGTTCAAGGGAGAGTTTCATCTGGACCCGGGCCAGCACGCGCGGGCGCTGAACGTTCCCACCACCGCGGAGCTGTTCGCCCGCGCCGTGGAGAAGGACGCGAGCACTGTACGCTGGCAGGTCACGCTAAACAAGACCCCGCCGGCCCTCACGGCGGAGGCTCTGGAGGGCATCGACGGCGTACTGGCGTCCTTCTCGTCGGTGGCGGCGAAGAACGCGAGCCGGGACAACAACATCGCGGTCGCGGTGGCGTCCATCCACGGGATGGTGCTCAAACCCGGCGAAACGTTCTCGCTCAACCAAACGGTGGGTGAGCGGACGAAGGCCCGCGGCTTCCAGACGGCTACGGTGTTCGTGAACGCAAAGCCCGTCCCGGGGGTCGGTGGGGGCGTCTCGCAGGTTACGGGCACGCTGTTCAACGCCGCGGCGCTCGCGGGTCTGACGATCGATGAGGTGAACCCGCACTCCCGCCCCGTGGCGTACCTGCCGCTGGGACGCGACGCGACGGTGGCCTACGGCGATAAGGACCTGCGCTTTACCAACAACACGGACGCGCCGATCTACATTACGTACACCTTCCGGAACCAGACGCTCAGCGTCACGCTGTTCGGCAAGAAGACTCCCGGCGAGCAGATCAGTCTGCGCCCGAGCATCCAGCGCCTCGGTCCCGGTAAGATCAACGCCCAGTTGTACCGCATCGTGAAGCAGGACGGGAAAGTCATCTCGAAGTCGCGCCTCTTCTCACACGCATACCGCTGGCAGCCGGGAACGTAGGCGGGAATCCCCGTAGGGGGTGGCATTGTTGGCGCCAACAATTCCACCCCCTACGGGAACTGACACGGTGCCATACTGTCTATAGAGGACGGCGAGACGCGACGCCGCGCGCCGGACAGGAACGATCTCTTGCGAACACGACCGAACAGGCGGCTGGCTCCCTCGGGCGCCCCCGCGACGCCAGATGAGGCGACAGAGCCCGCGGGCGGGCCGGACGAACGGAACCCCTGGGCGCCGAACGAGGAGGAAGAGGAGCCGGCAGGAAGCGCAGCGGGCGCCGACAGCCGCCGCGGCGGCGCGCACATCCTGCACGGGGATATCCACAAGGGCGTCCTGATGGTGGCCCTGCCGTCGGTCGCCACCATGCTCCTCCAGACCACCAACCAGTTCCTGGACCGGTTCTTCATCGGCAAGCTGGAGGCGGGACCGGAAGCCCAGGCGGCCATGACCATCTCGAACTCGCTGATGTTCGCCCTGATGTCGGCGGCCATGGCGATCTCGGTGGGCACCACGGCGCTGGTAGCGCGCTCCATCGGCGAGGGGGATATCAAGCAGGCGGAGAAGGCAACGCAGCAGTCCCTGGTGCTCGGGGCTCTGGTTGCTCTGGTTATCGCCCTGCCGATCTGGTTCGCCCGCTACCCGATCCTGGCCGCGATGGGGCTGGCGGAGTCCGCGCGCGACCTTGCGGCACGGTACCTGGGCATCAGCGTGCTCGGCCTGCCGTCGCTGTTTCTCATGCTCATCCTGAACGGCACGTTCCGCGGGCTCGGGGACACCGTTCGGCCGTTCTGGGTAACCCTCTGCGCCAACGCCGTCCACGCAGGCTTCAACTACCTGCTCATCTTCGGAAAGTTCGGCTTTCCAGAGCTCGGGCTGCCCGGCGGCGCGGTGGCACTCCTGCTCTCCCAGGTCGTTTCCGTCATCCTGTATGGCATCTTCCTGCTACGCTCGCCCCTGCGGCACCTCCCGGTCTCCGTGCGGCTTGCCGTGGACTGGGCAAAGCGAATCGGGAAGATTGGGCTTCCTGCGGCCGGACAGCAGCTCATCCGCGTTGGCTCCATGCTGGCGTTCCAGGGGCTTCTGGCCCGATCGGGTGCGGGGGACGCCGCGGTTGCGGCGCTTGGCGTGGGTCTGGTGTCTGAATCCATCGCCTTTATGCCGGGCTTTGGATACTCCATCGCGGCGTCGGCGTTCGTTGGCCAGAACCTCGGTGCGCGGCAGGTGGACCGGGCGAACGCGGGGGCCTGGGCGGCCACCTGGCAGGCCATCGGTGTCATGACCCTGATGGGCGTGGTCTTCTATGTCTTCGCAGAGCCGTTTGCGCGCCTGTTCCTGCCGCACATCCCCGGCGAGAGCGTAGCGCGGGCGGAACAGGTGGAGGCCACGGTCGCGCTTGTGGTCGCCTATCTGCGGGTCGCGGCCATCTCAGAGCCGTTCCTGGGTCTGGGCATGGTCCTGACCGGTGCGCTCCAGGGAGCGGGCGAGACGGTCAGCCCGACCGCCGTCACGGTGCTGACGATGGTGGTGTTCCGCCTGCCGCTGGCGTGGTTCCTGCTGAACCACTACGGCACCACCGGCGGATGGTGGGCGATGTCTCTGTCTACCATCCTGGCCGGCGTCCTCATGGTCTGGCTGTTCCGGCAGGGGAAGTGGCGCACTATCAAGGTGTAGCAGCGCGCGCGCGCTTCCCCACCCGGCCCCGTCACGCCCGCAGGGCTTCCCGGCCGTACCTCCGGACGAATGGCTGGGTTTACGGGTTGATGAAGCCCTGGCGATAGGCGTAGACGGCGGCCTGGGTACGGTCGGCGAGGTGCAGCTTGGAGAGGATGTTGCTCACGTGCGACTTGACCGTCTTCTCCGAAAGCGTGAGACGCTTCGCGATCTGGGCGTTGGTCAGGCCGTCCGCGATCAGACGGAGGACTTCGATCTCCCGAAGGGTCAGCGGGGTACCGTGTTCTGGGGTGGCAGTTCCCAGACTGTCGCCGGTCGACCCGACGGACGGGTTCGGGGTAGCGCCGGGAACTCGGCTCGTTCGATTATCAGCGGAAAATGACATCTTCATAAATAGTATTGGCAGGCGTGCGCCTGTCCTGTAATCCCTGTCACATTCCCGGCATTGCTGACAGCCTTTCGGGGACGCCAGCCGCTCCGACAGCGTATTCTCTGATACACTACGTTCAGTCTGGCCTTTCCCGCAAGTACCGTGTGGAGGGACGCCCCGTCCTTCCCCGGCAGGAGACACTGTGCCCGCCGGAATCTCGTTCGAACAGCCCTGGTTTCTGCTTGGCCTGCTCCTGCTGCCCCTGCTCTGGTGGACGGCCCGGCGCGGCGCCTCCCTGGTGGATCTGGACGACCGGCGGCGCACCGTCGCGCTGACCCTGCGCCTCGTGATCGTCGCCTCCCTGGTGCTGGCCCTTTCCGGGATGCGCCTGGTCAAGTCCTCAGCCGCCAACTGCGTCCTCTTCGTGATCGACGCCTCATACTCCATGAGTCGCGCCGACCGCGACCGCGCCCTGGAGTTTGTGAACCAGTCCGTGCGCAACATGAAGGGGCAGGACCGGGTCGGCGTGCTGACGGTGGGCGCGGACGCGCGCCTCGCCTACCCGCCCGAGGAGAAGGCGAAGGTCGTCGCCGATATCTCCATCCCGGATGGCTCCCAGACCAACCTGGCGCGCGGCGTGGCCGTCGCCCTCTCCTACTTCCCGGAGAACACCGCCCGGCGCATCGTGCTGGTGACGGACGGCAACGAGACCACCGGCTCGGTGATCGAGGCCGCCCGCTCCGCGAAGGCGGACGATGTGCCAATCGACGTGATACCGCTGGGCAAAGCGCCCGACCGGGAAACCCTGCTGGAGCGGATGCAGACGCCCGCCCTGGCGAAACGCGGCGAGACCTTCCCGGTGAACGTCGTCGCCAACTCGCTCCGGGGCGGCACGGGGACGCTGAAGTTGTACCGCAACGGCAAGTACGTTGGCGAGCAGAAGGTGAGCCTCAAGCCGGGCAAGAATATCCTCAGGACGCAGGATAAGACGGACACCCCAGGGTTCTACACCTATGAGGCGCGTTTGGAGACGGCCGAGGGTGAGGACACGGTGCCGGAAAACAACCGGGCCGTCTCGTTTGTAAAGGTGCAGGGGCGGCCGAAGATCCTGCTCGTGCGCGCCGACGACGGCCTGGCGCTGCCGGATGACTACCTCCCGCGCGCCCTGAAGGCGCAGAACGTGGATGTGGAGATCGGGACGCCCCGCTCACTCCCCACACAGGCCGCGCAGCTCCTGTCCTACGACGGCATTATCCTTTCCGATGTTCCCGCGGAGGCTCTTTCGCCCGCGCAGCAGCGCGCCCTCCAGAACGCGGTGCGCGACGTTGGCCTGGGTCTGACCATGATCGGGGGCGACCGCTCGTTTGGCGCGGGGGGCTACTTCCAGACCCCCGTCGAGGAGGCGCTACCGGTCGAGATGGATGTGCGCAAGATGCGCCGCTTCCCGGGCGTCGCTCTGGCGCTTGCCATCGACTACAGCGGGTCCATGCAGAGCGCGCCCCAGAGCGGCGGCTCGCAGAGTAAGATGGACCTCGCCCAGGAGGCCGCCCACCGCTCCGTGGATGCGCTCAGCCCGCAGGACCAGGTCGGCATCCTCGCGGTGGACACCCAGGCGACCGTGGTTGTGCCGCTCCAGTACGCCACGGACAAGAAGAGCATTCACGCGGGCATCGGGGCGATCTACGGCGGCGGCGGCACCGACATGTCCAGCGGCGTGCGCGCCGGCTACGCGATGCTGGAGAAGGCGGACGCCCGCGTCAAGCACGTCATTCTGATTACCGACGGCGAAACCGCGCCCTTCGACTACCGCGAAATCATCGCCAACTACCGGGCGAAGAAGATGACGTTCACGCTGGTCGTGATGGACGAAGGGCAGTCCGCCGCCTCCCTGGACCCGCTGAAGAAGATCGCCAAGGAGACGGGGGGGCGGTACTACTTTGTCCGTGACGCCTCCGAGATCCCGAAGATCTATACCCGCGAGGTGCAGACGATCTCGAAGCCCCCCATTCTGGAGGAGCCGTTCCAGCCGCGTATCGCCTCCGCCGGGAGCCCCCTGCTCTCGGGCATCGACTGGAGCAGCGCCCCGCCGCTGCTCGGCTATGACGTTGTGGTCTCCCGACCGACCGCCGAGGTGGCGCTTACCAGCCACAAGGGCGACCCTGTGCTTGCCACCTGGCAGTACGGCCTCGGGAAGTCGGTCGCCTTTACCAGCGATGCCAAGAGCCGCTGGGCAGCGCAGTGGCTCGGCTGGGGTGGCTACGCCCCGTTCTGGGCCCAGGCAGTGCGCTGGAGCATGAAGCGCCCGGAGCAGGGCTCGTACCAGAGCGGCGTCGAACTGGTCAACGGCAAGGGCCGAATCACGGTAGACGCTGTGGACGAGAAGACCGGGCGCTACGTCAACTTCGTGGATGCTCGGGCGCGCGTGGTCAGCCCCGATGGCTCGGCGCAGACGGTACGCCTGGAGCAGACCGGCTCGGGCCGATACGAGGGCACGTTCGACGCCGGCAAGACGGGCGCGTACGTTGCAACCGTCGAGCAGAAGGGACCGGACGGGAAGACGCGCACCGCCAGCGTGGGCCTCGCAATCCCCTACTCGCCGGAATTTTCCACGCTGTCTCCGAATCTCTCGCTCTTGAACCGTGTCGCTGACCTCACCGGCGGCAAAGTGCTGACGAACGGAGAAACGGTGTTTCAGGACCGGCGTGTGCGCCGCCTGCCGGTGCCGCTCGCGCTCCCGCTCCTGACGTTCGCCCTGCTGCTGTTTCCGCTGGACGTAGCGAACCGCCGCCTGGTGCTGGGCTCCCGCCAGACCGCGGAGGCGGTCGCCGCGGCGAAGGCGAAGTGGGCGGAGAAGCAGGCCGCCCGCCGCGAGGCGGAGCGGCACCGTATGATGGCCAGTACCGCCTCCGTGGGACGCCTGATGGACCGCAAGGCCCGCCTCCAAGCCGACGACGAAGAGGCCGACAGCGCCCGCCCCCTCGGCCCCGTGGACGCCCCGGCGCGCGGCGCCTCCGCGGCTGCCCGCCGTACGGCAGGCGATCCCCCCGCCGCCCCCACCTCTCCCACCGAATACCGCTCCCGCCTCATGGACGCCAAGAAGCGCGCCGCCCGCGAAGCCGAAGACGAGTAGGCCGGCGCGGCCGAGCGGTGTGAACCCGCGTAGAGGCCGCGCTCGCCGGGTAATACGTCGGTAGGTAGCGCTCGCCTCCGGCGGCCCCACGGCAGCGGCCCCGGCAGAGCGGCGATCGAGGAGTACGATCATGTTACGACAGGTGGAGAGTCGGGAGGAGCGGCGCAGGCGGCGGGCAAATTGGTGGCCTCTCCTGATTGCGGCGGTGTTTCTTGGCAGCCTCGTCTTCGTCCTCTCGCAGGCGGTACAGACCAACGAGCCCCGGCGTGCCGGGGTGAACGATCCCGCCGCCGCACACACCACTCTTGCCCACTACGATGACTCGCTCCGGAGCCGGTACGGCACCGCCCCCGGCAGCAACGCCAGCGAGCGCGGTAGGAATGTAGAGACCGCTCTCCAGACCGGCACCGCGGTCTCCGGCATTGACGCCGCCGCGCCGTCCGACAGGGCCGCCGGGGCGGCGCCAGCGCCGACAACCGTTCCGTAAATCACGGAGAAAACACGGCGCGTCCGCCCCGGGGCGCGCCGTTCGTTCGGCCGCCTCCTCACGCCCGACGCCACCGCCGCACACAAGGTATAATACGCTGGCATAAACGAGACACGACAGTCTACAGTTTAAGGAGTGGCGATTCTTTGGAGACGTTGCCTCCGGGCAAGCTGCGGTTTATCCCCCTGGGCGGGGTAGGCGAGATCGGGAAGAACATGTACGTCTATCAGGTTCTGGACCAGATCCTGATAGTCGACTGCGGGCTGAAATTCCCCGACGACGACATGTTCGGCGTAGATGTGGTGGTCCCGGATGTCCGCTGGCTGCTGGAGCGCGCCGATGCGATCCAGGCTATCGTCATCACGCACGGGCATGAGGACCACATCGGGGCGCTGTCCTACATCCTCCCTCAGATCAACGTGCCCGTGTACGCCCCGCGGCTCGCGGTCGGGCTGGCCAAGGGCCGCCTCGCCGAGCGGCGCATCCTGAACAGCGTCACCCTGCGCGAGTTCACCAGCGATGACATCCTGCGGCTCGGGCACTTCACGGTCGAGCCGATCCAGGTGTCGCACTCCATCCCGGACTCCTACGCGCTGGCGATCCGCACGCCTGCGGGGACGTGCATCCACACCGGCGACTTCAAGTTCGACCAGACGCCGGTAGACGGGCGCCTGTTCGACGTCCCGAAGCTCTCCCGTATCTCCGAGGAGGGCGTTCTGGCGCTGATGTCGGACACCACCAACATCGAGCGGCCCGGCTTTGTCCCCTCGGAGCGGATCGTTGGGCAGACGTTCGATCGCATCTTCCGGGAGGCGCCGGGCCGCATCATTGTTGCGTCGTTCGCCAGCCAGATCCACCGCATGCAGATGGCGGTGGACTCCGCGCGCAAGGTTGGCCGCAAGATCGCTGCCGTCGGCCGCTCCATGGCCAACAACATGGACATCGCCTCGTCGCTCGGGTACCTCAACATCCCCGAGGGCACGCGCATCCGCAGCGAGGACATCGGCCAGTACAAGCCCGAGCAGGTGGTCATCCTCACCACCGGCTCCCAGGGCGAGCCCCTGGCGGGCCTGTCGCGCATGGCGAGCGACGACCACCGGCAGGTACGTATCCAGGACGGTGACACCATCATCCTGTCCGCTACCCCCATTCCGGGCAATGAGGACGCAGTCTGGCGGGTGGTCAACCGCCTGGTGGCACGCGGCGCGAACGTCATCTACGACGCCCTGGCGCCGGTCCACGTATCGGGCCACGGCAATGCGGAGGAGCTGAAGCTCGTCCTGAACATCGTCAACCCGCAGTACGTGGTGCCGGTCCACGGCGAACACCGGATGATGTCGCTCTACGCCCGCACGGCTGAGGAGATGGGCTGGCTCAAGGAGGATATCTTCCGCCTGGAGATCGGCGACATGCTGGAGATGGACGCCGACTTCGGGAGAGTCGTGGACCGCGTCCCGAGCGGGTCCGTACTGGTGGACTCGTCGGGCACTGCGGGCATCCATGAGGTCGTGCTGCGGGACCGGCAGCACCTCGCCGAGGACGGCTTCGTGGTGGTGGTGGTCGCGCTCAACCAGGAGACCGGCGAAATCGTCTCCGGACCGGAGATCCTGTCACGCGGGTTCGTCTACCTGGACCACAGCGAGGACCTCATCAACGAGGCGCAGGACCACGTCCGCGACATGCTCAAGAACCTCCCCGGCGATGGCCCGCGCGAGATCGAGACTATCCAGTCCGAGATACGCACCTCGCTCAAGAAGTTCTTTGACAAGCGGACCAACCGCCGCCCGATGATCCTGCCGCTGCTGATGGAGCTATAGTAGTCGCCGCGGGGCGTTCGGGAACGCCCCGTGCGAGGAGAATGCCCCGATGGCCGTCCGCGGCTCACGACCACTCCTCCCGTCCACGACGCGCCTTGTGTCAGGCGCCCTTCTCGGCGCGTTGTGGGCTGGCCTGGTGGGGTGGACCTGGCACACCACCAGTTCTCCCCGCCGCGGCGGCGTCCTCCTGTACCTGCACTGCTTCATAGCCGTATTAGCAGTGCGCTCTTTCGGTCCCGCCTTACTGCGGGCGTTGCGCGATCGCCCCGAATGGCGCGGCCAGATCGGCGAAGTCTCTTCGTACGTGAGCGGCTTCGCCTTCACGCTCTTCATGCTCGGCCTCCAGTACGGGCATGTTCTCCCCTCTTTCGGTGATGACGCCCGCGCCTTTCTGGCCGTTGTCGTGATGGCCGTTTATGTTCTTGGTCTCATCCTCGCCGTTTTCTTCGGTTTGAGCGCGCAGGAACACCGGGCCGGTCAGCACGCCTTAAGAAACAGCATCCTCTGGATGGCCGCCCCTGTCGTGTCCACGTTCGTCAACTGCGTGTTCTCCCCGTAGACGGAGCCGGGTCGGGGCAGCAAAAAGCCCCACCACAGGTGTGGCGGGGCTTGTGTCCGTCGTCAGGCAGCAGCTTTGAGGGTCCGGCTGACCACGGCCATCGCCCGCGACTGGAGCGACGCCGCCAGGGCGGCCGCCCTGCGCACCTGTGCCTGCGCCTCGTCATACTGTGTATGGACAGACAGCAGGCGCTCCGCGATCTCCTCCCCCGACGCGGAGTGGATCTCTAGCTTCCACGCCCCCAGCCCCAGGTCCGGGTACATCTGCCCCTTCCAGGTGTCTTCAGGCTGCCGCAGGTAGATCCCGGGCCGGTCGTTCGCATTGGCGATGATCGGAGAATGGCACTCCATGCTGATGACCGCCCGCGCCTGCCGGTAGACGGAGGCGGCCTCGTCGGTGAGCCAGTAGCGGTCCATAGGAACGACCTTCTCCTTCACATCCGCGGGGAGCGGGTCATAGAGGTAGGGCCGGAAGAGGTCCACCTGGTAGGTCATCTCCGGGCACAGGAGCACCTTGAGCCCGGTCTCGCGTACCCAGGCGGTGATCGCGGTTCGCATCTTTTCGTGGTCCGATGCGACGTACTTCTGGTTCACCTCCTTCTTCCGGGCCGCCTCCTCAGAGTGCGGCTTGCCGTCGGGGAGGAGTTCCCAGTACGGGGTGATTCGGAGGCGAGGGATGGCACACAGGAACCGGTCCGGCTCCAGTCCCGCGCTCTGAAGGAGTTTCCGGGCGGCGGCCTCGTTGCGCAGGTCCAGCGCGAACGTCGCGTCCGGCGCGAACTCCATGTGCTGGCAGCGGATGCCAGCCTGCCGAATCGCCGCCAGGGAGCGGGTCTCGCGGGTAAAGACGAACGCCGCGCCTTCCAGAATCCGCCGGACGCTGTTGGGCAGGACCGGCTCCTGCTGGTCGGGCACGCCAATCACCACCCCGATAGATGCGCCAAAGATACCGTACGGCTTGCCGGTCGTTTCGCGCCAGCGCTCCAGATCACCGCTTTCGTTGATGCCGGAGCCGGAGCCGTGGAGCCATAGCGAAGCCTCCGCCATGGCCGCTTCGATCGTGGGATCGTCCGACCGGGGCTCGGGGTTGTGCCACGTTGACGCATCGCGGACAATGCGCAGGCGCGGGAACCGCTTCCGAAGCATCGGCTCGACGCCCCGGTCCAGGCTCTTAGGCCACAGGATGACGTTGGCGTCCGGCAGGTGCTTCTCCAGCAGGCGCAGGATACCGGGCGTGTGCGCGATATCTCCGATGTTGATGGTCTGCCAGCCCGAGCGCAGCAGGATGGTCTGCCCCTGCGCCCGCCCGGCATCGCGGAAGGTGTTGTTCATAAGGAGATGGGATGTGTCGCTCAAGAAATGAAAGCCCGGAGAACGCGCTGCGGGCGCGCCCTCCGGGCTTTCCGGCACTGGCGCAGGCGGGTTACTCGGTGCCGCGCTTGTAGTCCGCGCGCCGCCCGATCATCGACTTGTAGTTCTCCCACTTGGCATGGCCGTCCGTGAAGACGACGTTGGCGCCGCCGTTGTGGCGCATGCAGGCGTCGATGTTCGCGTCCGGTGCCAGGTACGGCTGGCCGTTGTTGGGAACAAGGCCCGGGCAGTCGTTACCGATGCGGAGCCGGTTGAAGAGGCCCGGGCGGAAGATACGCTGATCCTGCGGGACCGTGGTGTCCTCGTAGGCCTGGAAGCCGTAGACACCCGCCGTGTGGCCGTCACCGATCCAGTAGGTGGTGGCCGGGAACCGGATCTCGTTCATCGGGATGGCGTTCAACTGGTCATACAGGTGAGCGTTCTGCGTGTAGCTCATCGGGACGGGCTTGCCATAGCCGCCGCCCGGGGCATAGGGGTTGACCGTGCCGTTGTCGCTGTACCCCTGCCGCGGGTTCGGGTCGTTCGGGCAGGAGAAGACGTCAATGTTCTTGACGTAGGGGTAGAGCTGCAGGGGCCAGGCGACATAGCCCTGGAAGATGCGGCCGTCCGGAAGCGGGTAGCTGACGGTGGTGGCGCCGGTGCCCGACTTGCGCTGCGGAAACGCCTCGTCGTAGTCCTGCAGGTACATCATGCACCCGGTGCCCAGCTGCTTGAGGTTCGACAGACACGCGGCCTGCCGCGCCTTGGCGCGGGCCTGAGCGAAGACAGGGAACAGAATCGCGGCCAGGATCGCAATAATCGCGATGACGACGAGAAGCTCGATGAGGGTGAAGGCGGAGGTCGTCCTCACTTTGCGGCGCTGCGGGTTCAGAGACGGGTGAATCATCTTCGTTTCCTTACTGGGCAGGGACTGCCTGCTTCCTGAGATTCCAGAGGGCGAACGCGCTAGGACGCGGCCCCAAGAGACGCGGTAGAGCGTCGGACGTTGAGTTTGGTTGGCAGCGTGACGAGTTCCGGGACTTCCTTCCCGGCGATCAGGCCGGTCAGCATCTCGACGGCGCGCGCCGTCAACTCCGGCAACGGGTTACGGACGCTGGTGAGTTCCATCGCCTCCGCAATGATGCCGCTATCGAAGCCCACGACCGAAAGGTCTTCGGGCACGCGGATTCCCTTCCTCCGGGCCGCCGGGACCAGGAGAGCCGCATAGCTGTCGTTACGGCAGAAGACAGCCGTCGGCGCGTCCGGAGCCTGCGACTCTATCCACTCCAGCAGCGGTTCCCAATCCTGCTCCAGGCCGTCGGACGGCAACCCGTGCCTCTCCATCGTCTCCAGCCATCCCTGGCGCCGCTCCCTGTCCGCCCGCGTCAGCCCGGGGCTGGCGTACGCGATGCGGCGGTGGCCCAGCGAGATCAGATGCTCGACCGCCTGCGTGGCGCCGGCGGCGTTGTCTGCCGTGACACGCCGCAGGGCGTAGCCGGAGCCCACCGTCACGCAGGGAAAACCGGTCCCGTAAACAGCGCGTGTGAACGCCTCGTCCATGATACCGACCAGCAGCAGACCATCGACGCGGTTATCCGTTACCTCGTCCGGAGGCGGCGGGTTGGTGACATCATAGGCGATCGTGGTGAGCCGCAGACCGGCGGCGGACGCCGCCTGCGTGGCGCTCAGGAGCACTCCCAGCAGATAGCTCGCCCCAAGTTCCGAGTCCTGTTGGCCCGCCTCGATGTTGACCACGATGCCGATGCTGCCGGTCTTGCCGTGCGAGAGCGCCGCCGCGAGGCCGTTGCGTCGGTACCCCAGTAGTTTGGCCGCGTTCTGGACGCGCGTCCGCGTCTCCTCGGGGATCGAGAAGTTGGGGCGGTCGTTGAGGACGAACACCGCAGTCGTCTTGGAGACGCCCGCCGCCGCCGCCACGTCGCGCAGGGTTGGCCGTGATTGTCGTTCTTGTCGCACCGACATGAGTCTTTTGGTCAACCGGGTTACTAACCCGGTTTACTACAGCCCAACTATACCACTGATTTTTCGATCTGCAACAAAGTTCTTCGCCGGTCGGGCACAAAAATCGTCCGACCGGCGGTACGATAAGGCGATATGGAACCAGTCTCTCTGCCGCGGACGCGGCCTTCCCGGAGGCGCCGCCTGGCGGGTGCCCTCTTCTTGCTCCTGACCGCGACCGCCGGGGGGGCTGCCCTTTCCGGAGGCGCCGCGCCACAGGGCGCCGTCACCCGAGACCCCGCCCTGTGGCCGTTCAGCGCCGACTCGCCCTGGAACATGCCCCTGGGGAAAGATGCCAAGTTCGCCGACACGTCCGACCCGGCCACGGCGGACGTGCTGCGGGGTAATGCACGGGTGAACGCGAACAACGGGTGGTCCCACCCGGTCTACCGGGCGAAGGCCGACGACCCCCTGACCACCTGGACCGACGTGCGTGGAAAAGTGGTCTCCTACCTGCCGGCCGAAAAGGGACAGGAGAGCCTACAGGAGCGCGTCCCCGCCGACGCCACGCCGGCGGAGGGGAACGGCAAGTGGGACCGCCATATGCATGTGGTCGCCCCCGATGGGAAATCCCTGATCGAAGGGTTCCGGGTGCAGCGCCCCGCCCCCACCTCCCTGACGGCGCAGGTCTATCGCACGGACCTGCGGGGCACCGGCATCGAAAAGGGCGGCACGCGCGCCTACGGCGGCTCGGCCATCGGCGGCCTGATCCGGGTCCACGAGATGCAGGAGCGGCGCATCCCGCACGCTATCGCAGTGGCGATGGGAGACGGACAGCTTGGCAAGGCCGGGCAGGGCAGCCCCAACAGCCCAACGTTCGACCAGTCGTTCGTGTGGCCCGCCACCTGGACGGACGGCTTCGCCTACAAGCAGCCCGGGTCCGTGCGCATGGGCATGCTGTTCGCCATCCCCCGGTCAGTGGACCTCAACAAGCTCGGCCTGAACCCCGACGCCCTCGCGGTCGCCCGCGCCATGCAGGAGTACGGCGCCTACGTGGTGGACTACGGCGCCCCGACCATCATCTACATGCAGCCGGGCGTTCCCGAGAGCGCAGTACAGAACGTCAAGGCGCAGGCCGACATCATCAAGAACCAGCTGCGCCGGGTCACCAATGTCACCCGGGAGAACTGGGAGACGTGGCGCGCCAGCGGGCAGGGTATGGGCGGCGGCAGCCCTGTGGTCCCGTTCGCCCCGCCCTTTGCCGGCGATTGACCGTGACGGCAGAGGGGGGCGCGGGGGCGGTGGGTACAATGACCCTGACATGGAAAACGCCGCTGAACTCGAGATCCCACCCGCCGCTGCCGAACTGACGCCGCAGGAACAGGACCTGCTGGCCCGCGCTCGCCGCATAGCCGATACCGTTCTGGAACCCAACGCCGAGCGCTACGATGCCGCGGCGGAGTTTCCCTTCGCCAATCTGGACGCCCTGGCCGCGGAAGGGCTGGTGGGCGTCACCACGCCCCGCGACTGGGGAGGACAGGGCGCCTCCACCGGGTTTCAACGGGAGTTTGTGGAGACGCTGACCGCGGCCTGCGGCACGACCTGGTTCATCCTGACCCAGCACCTGGGCTCCTGCTCGCAGATCGCCGGGAGCGAGAACCCCACCCTGCGGGAGCGGTTCCTGCGGGATATGGCGGCGGGGAAACACTACGTCGGTGTCGGGTTCGGGCACCTGCGCCGCCCGGAGCCCATGCTCCGGGCAAAGGAGACCCCGGGCGGCTGGGTCCTGAATGGTGTCGCGCCGTGGGTCACCGGCTGGCCCGTGCTGAAAGGGGTCATCTTCGGCGCGGTGCTGGAGGACGGAGAGCGGCACCTGTATGCCTACGTCCCCACCAACCACCCGAACCTCCTCTCCTCGGAGCCGCAGGCCCTCTGCGCCATGGGAGCCTCCGCCACCACAGAGGTACGCCTGGAAGATGTCTTCGTTCCGGAGTCGGACTTCGTGCGGTTCTCGTCCCGCGCGCAACTCATGGCGGGCGACGAAAAGAACATCGCGGCAGTTCATGCACCGCCGCTCGGGTGCGCGGTCGGGTCGCTGCGCCTCCTGCGCGCCATCGGCGAGAAGAAGCGCCTCGCCCCCATCCAAGAGGCGGCGGACGCCCTGGAGCAGGAGATCGCTGCCTGCCGCGCCGAAGCGCGGCGATGGGCGGACGGCCCCAAAGACATCCCCGAGTACAAGCCGAACGCCCTGAACGCCCGGGCCTGGGCGATCGAACTGGGGGTACGGGCGGCGCATATGACCGTCGCGGCGGCGAGCGGGGCCGCGAACGCGCTCTCGCACCCGGCCCAGCGCCGGTTCCGCGAGGCGATGTTCTACACCGTCACCGCGCAGACCGCCGATATCCAGGCAGCGACCCTGCGGCGCCTCAGCTGCTGACCGTAGTCGCCCCCCCGACAGAGCACGGCCCGCCTCCGATAGATTCGGAGGCGGG
>Ga0065721_10049365_pt1 | contig 35937 bp, 44 predicted proteins | sample Mesricmetagenome_FD_59108 | JGI IMG/M metagenome (GOLD analysis project Ga0065721, IMG submission 59108) | Mesophilic microbial community from rice straw/compost enrichment Sample: eDNA_1 v2 (version 2) | ecosystem: Engineered > Solid waste > Grass > Composting > Bioreactor | place: USA: Davis... | reverse complement strand
GGGGCAGTTGCAGGCGATAGCCGAGGCTGGGTTCCGGTCCATCGTCTGCGCCCGACCCGACAATGAGGAAGTGGGCCAACCCGATTTCACCGCAGTGGCTGCCGCCGCCGAGGCGCTGGGTATCGCCGCCGTGCATATCCCGGTCGCAGGCCCGCTGGGTGAAGGGCAGATCATCCGCTTCCACCAGGCTTGGGAGGCGATGCCCAAGCCGATGCTGGGCTATTGCCGCTCCGGCATGCGTGCTGGCAGTCTCTACGCAACTCTGGGGAAATAGCACGCGTCGAGGCAGGGTGGTGATCTCGGCGGGATCACTACCCGACATTTTTGGCGACGCAATCTACTGATATTCCACGTTAATTTTCAAGGTGCGGGGACGTGGATAAAAGGTGCGGGGATAGAATGTTCCCGTCCTGTGCTTCCCCGAGCATCCGGGCGGCTTCCCCTGCCAGCTTCGAACGACTCGCTTTTCGCGTGTAAAGGCTCGCTTGACGGGCGTCCGTCCATCCCCACATCGCCATCAATTGCTGGTCGCTGGCGCCGTTCTCGGCGGCTATGGTAGCGCCTGCTTTGCGAAGCCCGTGCGCGCGTCCCGGAACACCGGCAGCAACACATTGCTTGCGGAACCAGTTGCCAAAGCTGGCCGCAGATTTGAACGGTCCGCCATTCTCGGTAATCAGGAAGGTCAGGTCGCCAGTCGTGGTGTTGGCGATGGACGCCTCGAGAGGGCTCAGCATAGGGAAATCGACCTCCACACCTGTCTTGACCGAACGATAGTGGACCCAGCCGTTGCGCACGTGCTGGCGACCGAACAGGATGGCATCGCTGATACGCATGCCAGTCAGCAACAGAAGGACCAAAGCCAGGTGGGGCCTGGTGCCTGGCCTGTGGTGCGTCAGGTATTGCTTTACCTCTTCCACCGTCCAGGTGTGATGGCCATCAGTCTTGGGCGCAGGATTTTTGAGATCAGCAATAGGGTTGGCGGTCATATGCTCGGCTTCTACAGCCCATGCAAACAACCCCTTCATCGCCTTAACGAAGTTGGCTGCCGCTGCGGGCGTGTCCTTTCGCCTGTCCCTGCCAGCAACAACCATGCCACGTCCGACCTTGCCCAGCCGCAGGTTGCCGCCCGTCTTCTTGACCCTCGTTAGGATGGACCGCCGCGCCCTCTGCGTGCCCGGCGCCAGATTGGCGAACGTCAGGCTGTCGCAGTAGCGATCAATGAGCCAACCCAATGTGCCGTTGACAGCTTTGGCCGGCGCCACGTCGCCTTGTGCGACCCCCATGGCGGCTTCATAGTCAGCCAGCCATTCTGGGCTCTCATAGTCACCGCGCAACCGCAAACGCGGCCCGTCGCCTTTGCGGAAATACCAGACCGTCTTGTTGTGACGGGTCTTTTCTCTCTGGACGTATGGTTTGCGGGGTCGCGGCATGATGGGCATCAAAGATAGCCCTCGGGCTCCGTGTCAACGGGTTCTTCGGCTGGCTTCTTGGCCAGCTTGCCGGGGATGATGCGGATTATGCCAATCGGCGTCTCCACCTCAACGATGCCCCCCGCCTTGTCTGCCGCCTTGAACAGAGTGTCGGCTTGTCGACGGGTTATGGCGAGCGCGCGGGGCATCAGGCGATGTCCATGGGGTCGGGAATGTCAGGCTCGCCGCAATGCCGACAGGGCTGATGCCCAGCATGCGGCTTGCCGCAGAACGGGCAAGTCGGCGCCTGCTGCACCTGATCAGGGGCAAATATGTGGAGCATGCCGGCATAGCCGTGGCCGACCGCTTCCACCACATAGCGCAATTCACCCGCCCGGTTGGTGAAGGCGGCGCGTACCTCACCGGGGAAGCCGTAACCACGCAGCTTCACCACATCGGTTCCCACGAGCAGGGCGCCGTCGATCCGATACGTCAATAGTTCCGCCACGATCTCGGCCAGAACGGTACGCTCCCTTACCGAAAGAGGGCAATTCGGCGCATCGTCGAGCCATGACGCGATCTTGTGGAGGTCGTCAGCCGAGACCGCGCTGCTCGACTCTTCTGATGTGGCCATGTCATGCCCTCCGCGGCATGACCAGCGTCATGCGATCGGGCAGGCTCGGACAGCGAAGGACAACGGGCGTCGCCGCGTCGGTCAGGGCCACCTGGATGGTTTCGGCTTTTAGTGCGGTGACGACTTCAATCAGGTATTTCGGGTTGAGGCCAAGGGTCACCTCGGGCCATTCTTCGGCCAGCAGGGAATGCGCGCAAGCATCAGCGCCGCCCGCGGTTCCGTCGGAGTTGTCGATGGTGAATAGAGTTTCGGCCTCGGATATCGTCATCTTCAGCGCGCCAACTTTCTTGTCGGCCTGGACGGCCGCCACGGCCGTTCGAATGGCGGCAATCAGCACATCGCTGTCGTAGGACAATGCAGGTTCGTTGCGTGGGATCGTGCGGCGCCAATCGGGATATGTAGCCTCGATCAGCTTTGTGACGTAACGGGTCGGCCCGAAGGATGCGATCAGGCGATCAGTCGATAGCTCCAAATGCAGTTCGGACCAGCTGGCCACCAGCTTTTCCAGCATCTGCACGGACCGCCGTGGCAGGATGATGGGTGGCACGTCGTGCGGCATGTCTGCGGGCACTTCGCGGGCGCTGAAAATGTGACCATTGGTGGCCACCCCACAGAGCATGTTGCCTTCGTCCTTGTCGTCGATCCGGCCGGCAAACAGGTGCAGCCCTTCAAGGTAAGGTCGCCCGATGTCACGATCGGCAATGGCAAAGCCGCAGCTACTCAGTATCTCGGCAAAGTTCCGTCCATCCATGGTGAAGGTGCACCCCACCTCGCTGGAGGAAAGCGAGGGGAACTGATCGTTGGGCAGTGTCGGGATGGTGAAGCGCGACCGGCCCGACGTGATGATCAGTCGGAACCCGTTATCCTCTATGGCAAAGGTTGCACTGGCGCGATCGACGATGGCGGCGAAGGTATTCTGCAGCCGGTCGGCCGGGGCGACGATGGGGGGCAGTTCGCCTTCACAATCGATCGCTGTAGTGATTTCCACGTTGAGGTCAGTTGTACGCAGCGTGAGCTGACCATTGCCGCTGGTCAACAGTACATGCCCCAGAACGGGATAGTCCTTGGACCGGTCCACGGCCGCCATAACGCGGGCCAGGGCATCGGCGAAGGACTTGGGCAGAACCTGGAAGCTCATCAGGAACGCCCCAGCACAAGGTCGCCCAGCCCGAGAAAATCCCGGCCGAGCGCCTTTTCCAGATAGTAAAGCGTGTCCGGGTAGTCGCGCCGGGCAAAGCGGGCGCGCGCCTCTTCCAGCGCGTGCCAGTCGACTTCATCCTCTTCGTCCGCAATGGCCAGCGGGTCGAATTCCTCGAAATCGGTCTCAGGTAATTTCAGGTCGCTCGCCTTGATTGCGCCCGCCTCAATGCGCGCGTTCACTTCCTCGATCAAAGCGGCGTCGGACACCTGTGACACGGCGGTCTTGTTCAGGACGGCGCTCATTGCAGGCCTCCTGTCAAGCGCTCGAATTCCAGCAGGAACTCGGCCTTGGCGCGGGAAGGCGACCAGTATTGCAACTGGATGCCCAGAGGGCCGTGCCGCAGGCTCCATGGCACATGGCACGGTGCCATGTTCTGCGCCATCTCGTCAGCCAGGATCGACTCGTCGGCAAACTTCACCACGTGAGGGATGTGGGCCGAGATGTTGAAGCGGGCTGTGACCGCATACCAGAGGCGCGTCTCGAACTTGGAATACTCGGACAGATGCGGCTTCACCGGGCGCGGAACGTCGACCAGGTAGGCCTCTGGCGCATCGTGCAGCAGTCCGGCAAGCTGGACTTCCGTCGCCTCATGGTGTTCGTGCAGCCAGCGGCAGATATGTACGCTGTGCTCAGCCACCGAGTAGAACTGCAGGACGTGGCCCGCATAGCGACAGGCCATGCCCAGCGCATGGGCGATATCGGCAATGTCGATTTCATCGACACGGGGGTCGAGCGGCCAGAACTGACGGCCGGAATGCACCTGCATCCAGTCGCCTTTGCGGAGGGGAGGGAGGACGTCGCTCATCAGAAAAATCCAATCGCAATGACCGCCAGCAGGGGCGGGATGCAGACGAACAGGCAAAGCAGGAAGGCGTTGTCGCCTCGCGCCAGCCAATTGGCGAAAGCGGGGAACATCACTGCACAGTGGGCAGGATGGCGAGGAAGTCCCTGGCAGCCAGATGGACGACCCGGCGGGCCAGGCGATTGATTTGCCTGTCCGTGAAGCCACGGTATCGCCAGCCGGTAATAAGGTTGGCCATGGTCGGCATCATCTCTCCGGTCGCGACCCGCATTTCAGCGGCCACCTGGTCATCGGTGCGCGTCGACACGTCCTCGACCTGCTGGACGAAGCTCTTGTTCGCCAGGGCGACGGCGGCGTCCTTGTGTTCCCGCTGGAAGCTGAGAGGGAAGCCGAGTGCCTGCAGCAGCTCATCGGTGCAATTGGAGTGATGGGTCACCATGGCTTCGGCCATGGCCTCGACGGTGGGAATGAAGATGGGTTCCAGCAGCGTGGCCGGAGCGAATGGGATGGAGTCGGTGCGTGCGGACATGTTTGCCCTCCAGTGGATCATCTGGCAGGCAATATAAGCGAAACTCAAAAACTTGTGCAAGAGTAACTTATAGCAAAACTCAAAGACGCGCCGACTCGACTCATGTGAAAAAAGAATCAATGATGAGAACGTTAAGAGAACGGCAGAGTGCGAAATGGCCCTACCCACCACTGAGCCTACGGTTGGCGAAACAGTCTCAATCTCTGTTGAATGCGCCGACTGCGGACATACCAGGTGGTTGCAACCTGGTCAGATGGTGGCTTTCGGTATCTCGCGCCTAACCCCAATATCCGCACTGGCGGAAAGGCTGTCTTGCTCTGAGTGTCGGGCAGATGGCCTGCCGGGCAAGAGTATCGCCCTGCAAGCCGCATTTTCCACAGATTCAGGGCGGCGCAATGCCGAACGCTGGCGAGCTGCTAAAACCCTAGCAGCTCCGCAGTTGGGATTACGCGCCAGACGTTCTTGACTTCGTAACGGTTGAACGTGAATTCCATGGCCGGATTGTACTGCTGCACCACGATTTCGCTCGCTGTGCGACGAACCAGCTTTTTTACATAGGCTTTGCCGACCTTCGCCCCCTCATCGGGAAACATCTCGACTACCACGTGGTCGCCTGGTACTGGCTCCCTGCCTCCCACATAGATAAGCTCGCCAGGGTCGTATCGAGGAACCATGCTGTCGCTCAAGATGTGCAGGGCGAAAACATTTCTCAGGTGCGCGATTCCGACCGGGCGGCGGACATATCCCGCAACCTCTCCATTGAAGGTGAAGTCCCCATCGTCACCGCCTACGGCGATACCCATAAGCTCCACATCCATTGGGCCTGCTGCTACCGGAACCGCACCGGTCACGAACTCGGCGTCTCCTGGCGGCTCATCTGAGTCATTGAACTGGACTTCCCCGCGCCCAAGCGCGCTCGGATCGATGTTTAGGTAGGCCGCTACCTTCAGCAGGTTGGACGTAGACGGCATGTTTCGGCCGCTCTCCCAGTTGCCCACAGCCGCAACGTCAGTGCCTAAGTGCTCGGCGATGTTGCGCATGACCTTGCCGCGCTGCTTGCGGGCAAGCCGGATCGCCTCACCGATCTTGATAGCCATCTCTGTCTTTGCCATGCGCTGATTTGCGACCAAAGGCATTCTCACGTCCATGTAAGAGTCACTTGCAGGGAATTGTGAGTTGTGCTTAGAAGGGCGAATGCAAGCAAAACTCAAATCGCTAGAAGATGCCGTTGCGGCCGTTGGCAGCGCCAGCGAGCTGGCGCGCAAACTTGGGATCAAGCCTGCTGCTGTACTCCAGTGGAAGCGCGTGCCCGCCGAGCGGTGTTTGGAAGTCGAGCGTTTGACAGGCATCTCCCGTCACGATCTGCGGCCGGACGTGTATGGATCGGCGCCCGAGCGGGTGCTTTCGTGAACCGCGTCCGTCCCATGTCCCGCTCCGAGCGGGCCGCTCTCTGTGACGCTATCCGCGACATGCGTCGGTCCGGTATCCGGCCGGCTGAGATGCGCACCATCGGCATGCCCGCCAACCCGGTCCACAAGATTCGGCCCATCGACGTGCTGGCGGCGCGGTTTGCCCCGAAGGCGGTACGGTCGTGAGCGCATCTGTCCTTCTCCTTCATGTGAATAGCACCGGCCGATGCGGCCTTGGCCCGGCGCTTGCCGGTGCGCAGCCAGGGGCCTCCTCCCTGCCTGTGCCGCGCACCGGCTTCCCCTTTCTGCAGCCTGACGGGTGCGGCGTCACGAGTTACGGCGCGCCTCTTTTGACTCCTGGAGGTACGCGATGAGCGCAGAGGCAATGCCGCTCTGGATACTGGTGAAGCAGGCCACGGCGCAGGCCAGTGCCGATGTCGGTGGCGACAAGGTGCTGGCGGCGGTGACCGACCGCATCACGCATTCCACCCGGTTCTCGGAATATTCGAGCCTCAAGTACCCTAACCGGGTGGTCCCGTTCGATGCCGCTATCGAAGCCGACCGCTATGCCCAGGGCAGGGGCCTGCCCGTGCGGCATATGCAACTGGCAGCGACCGAGTTGGGCCTGTTGCTGGTGCCGTGCCCAGAGGGTCGCCTGGCTGACAGCGACATCGCTGCGCTGTGCAAGATTTCGCAGGAAAGCGCAGAAGCGATTGCGGCTTTCGCGGCAGCGCGCGCCGATGGCGTGACTACACCCGATGAGGCCCGGTTGGTGCGCGCCGCCATTCTCGACGCGCAGACGGCCTTTGCCGAACTGGATGCCCGGATGGCCCGCATCATCGAAGGCGGGGAGGGCGCGGAATGAGCACGATCACCGGGACCGCCATTGACACCATTGTCGGCGATGAGATTGCCGAAGCCGGGGCATGGGCGCGGCGGATTGGTGGCGCCTGGCAGAAGAGCATCGACGCCATCTTCGAAACCGGGCGCCTGCTGATCGAGGCCAAGGCGTCGCTGCCGCACGGCGCCTTCACTGCGATGATAGCCAGCGACCTGCCGTTCGGCGAGCGTGCGGCGCAGATGCTGATGAAGGTGGCCGGCGATGCGCGGCTGACAGATGCGAAGCATGCTTCGGCTTTGCCGCCTTCGTGGATGACGCTCTATGAGCTGACCAAGCTGGATACACCCACCTTTGAGCGGCGAATCAAGGAGGGCACGATCCGGCCCGACATGCAGCGCCGCGATGTGGCGACGGGTGGTGCGCGCTCCATTATGGCCAGCCGTGAGCAGGCCAAGGCCTCGCTCGACTATTTCCCGACTCCGCCTTGGGCCACGCGCGCGCTGATGAATGATGTGTTGCCGCATCTGGGCGTGGATATGAGTCATGTCCGCATCTGGGAGCCGGCCTGCGGCGAAGGGCACATGTCCTCGGTGCTGGCAGAATATTGCGATGATGTGCTGGCCAGCGACATTGCCAGCTATCGCAAGGAAGATCGACTGCCACCCGCATGGGCGGGCAAGCTCGACTTTCTCAGTCCCGATCTGCGCCAGCCCCAACCCGGCGCCGACTGGATCATCACCAATCCACCTTTTGGCGACCTGACATTGCCCTTTGTGCGCACCGCGCTGTCGCTGGCCGGGCAGGGCGTGGCCATGTTCGTACGCCAGCAGTGGCTGGAAGGCATCGAGCGCTATGAGGGCCTGTTCCGTGACCAGCCGCCCACGCTTTATGCCCAGTTCGCCGAGCGGGTGAACCTCTGCGAGGGCAAGTGGGACCCCTATGGCTCGACCGCCACGGCCTATTGCTGGCTGGTCTGGGTCAAGGATATGGCGCCGCAGCCGGTGTTCTGGATTCCTCCGGGTCGCCGCGTTGCCTATTTCCGGGCCGACGATGTCGAGCGCTTCACCGCCCATCCGGTGCTGCCGCCACCGGCAAGGGCAGCGGAACTTGAGCCGTTTCGGTCCAGCGAGCAGGTCGACCAGATCATTGCCGAGGGCTATGCCGGCGACACCGTTGATTTCGACGCCATCGGCCGCCGCCTTGCCGGTGCCTGCGGCATCGCTGCCAGCAAGCTTCAGATTCGCCGCCGCGCCAACCAGCTCAATCTGGGTAGCCGCGACCGCCAGCGGGAAGTTGCCCGCGGGCTGATGGAGAAGATCAATGCCGGGCGGGGTGCGGCATGATCCGGCCCATGAAGGTCCTGGTGGCCTGCGAATTCTCCGGCACAGTCCGCAATGCCTTTCTGGATCAAGGTTGCGACGCTTGGTCGTGCGACCTGCTGCCCAACGAGGATGGCAATAACCGTCATATCGTCGGTGATGTGCGTGATGTGCTCGGGGATGGCTGGGACCTTCTGATGGTTGCCCATCCGCCTTGCACGAGGTTGTGCCGCTCCGGCCGCCGCTGGCTGTCCGGCCCCGGCAACATGACCCCACCTAAGCAACTTCCGGTCGGACGTAGCTGGGACGATATGAAAGCCGAATTCGAGGCCGGTATCGACCTGTTCACGGCCTGCTGGAATGCACCGATCGAGCGTGTCGCAATCGAAAATCCGGAAATGCACGACCTTGCGCGTGCGCGCATGCCAAAGGGGCTCGCCGCGCCGCAGATCGTCCAGCCATTCTGGTTCGGGCATCCGGAATACAAGGCCACGGGCCTGTATCTGCGTGGCTTGCCCCAGCTTGTGGCCACCGATCGTCTGGCAGAGCCGGAGCGGGGCAGCGACGAGTGGAAAGCGTGGAACCGGGTTTGGCGCATGCCGCGCGGCGCCAATCGCGGCCATGAGCGGTCACGCTTCTTTACGGGTATCGCCAACGCCATGGCCGAGCAGTGGACCTGGGCGTGGGAGCAATGCGCCGCGAGGGTGGCCGCATGACCCGGCGCGATCAAATCCGCGAAAAAATACTGGCGCGTATCGACATCGTGCCGGCACCGGACTTCCTGCCGGCCGAACTTGGTCCGTGCCATCTGTGGACCGGCCCGACTTCCGGCAACGGCCGTGGCGGCGACTATCCACGCATGAACCTGGATGGACAGACCGTTGCCGTCCACATCGTTAGCTGGACCAACGAACACGGTTTCGTGCCCGGCAAGAAGCAGCTCGACCACCTCTGCCGCCGACGCCGCTGTGTCAGTGACCTGCACCTTGAGCTGGTGACTCACAAACAGAACCAGAAGCGTCGCGCCGCCGCGCAGGCCGCTCTTTCCGACGCTCCATTCCAATCATGCGGCTTGCCGCCTGAGCCTGCCTGCAACCTGAACCCTGAGAGGAAAGACCTATGACCAAAGCGAAGCTGAAAGATGCCGATATCCCCTTCGGCCTGAGCAAGCTGGACCCGCACAGTGTGGTGTTCACGGTGTCCGGCCGAACCGACATCGCCATCAAGGCCGGCACATCCATCAACCACGCCGGGGTGACTTCGACCCTGGCCGAAGCCCTGCCGGTCCTGCTCGACAATCCCGTTGCCGGGCTCGACTATACGGTGCTTTTCGGCCTGGACGGCGAGAAGCTGCGCGCTATCGCCATGCCTGCCGACATGGACGCGGATTCCACCTATGTCGAAATCGGTGGCTTCCATTTCGCACCGGGCGGCAATGCCAATGGTGTTGCCGGTGGCGATGATATCCCGGCCATCAATCCGTTTTCCTGCTGGGATCGCAATTTCCGGCCTGCCTGTCCCAGTCCGCGCGGCATGGCCCTGATCGACAACGCCTTCTGGGCGGATATCTATCTCACCTCCGCCGCCCCCGCCCTCGGCACCAGCCGCTATGGCGTGACCATCGCTGATGGCAACAGCCTACCCGAAGGTCACAGGCGGTTCGACTATGCCGCGGCAGTTGCGGTGTTGGCGGCGGCGGGCAAGCAGTTGCTGGGGGCCGAGGAATTCTTCGCGGCCACCTATGGCGTCACCGAGCGCAGCTCTGCTGACCGCGACCCGAAAATAACCGCTCTCGATGCCCCGCGCACCAGCCGACATGGGATCATGCAGGCGACTGGCAACATGTGGACTTGGGGCACGGATGGCCACCCCGATGACCCACGCGCCTCCATCTTTGGTGGGTCGTGGTTCAGCGGTTCGCTCGCGGGCTCGCGCTACGCGTCCCTCGACAATTGGCCGGAGAACTCGGTCATCAATGTGGGTGCGCGCGGCCGCAGTGACCACCTCGTGCTTGCCTAGTCCGCGCGAACGCGCGGGCTCCCATCCCCTCCCTTTTCATCGGAGATACCCAAAAATGCAGACCGCATCCGTTGCCGATCCGGCACCCTTCACCCCGACTCTGGTCAAGCCCGATGTCCATCATCCGGCCTTCCGGTCCACCAGCAATACCATGCTCTATGTTCGGGGTGGCGTTGTCGTCCAGTTCGGCGAACTTGTTGTCGAATTCGATGATGACACACCCGTCCGTCTGCCCGAGACGCTGACACCAGGCGGCGACTACGAAGTGGTGCTGAATCCTGATTCCACCTTGTCCGCGCATGCCTATGGTGCCGCCGCCGATTTCGGCCGCCCGGTGCTGGGTGGTTTCCATTATGCTCCGGCCGGCAATGCCATGACACGGTCGGGTGGGGACGCTCATCCGGCCATCAACCCCTACTCGATCTACGACCTCAACTTCCGGCCGGCCTCCCTCAATCCGCGTGGCATGACGCTGGTGGATGATAGTTTCTGGGTCGATATCTACCTGCTGGGCACCAATCACCGCACCAATGGCACAAGCCGGTATGGCACCAGGATCGCTGATGGCAGGAGCCTGGACCGTCTGAACTATGCCGATGCCGTGGCGATCATGGCGGAGCATGGCAAACAATTGCTGGGCGTCACTGAATTCTTCGCGGCTGCCTATGGCGTTACCGAAAAATCGGCGCGCGATGGCGAACCTGACACAACCGAAATCGGCCCTGCCGATCTGCCCTTCACCAGCAAGTATGGCCTGTTTCAAGCCACTGGCTGCATGTGGCAGTGGGGGCACAATGAGGACCCCGATGAGCCCCGCGCCTCCCTCTTTGGTGGGTCGTGGCTCTACGGTTCGCTCGCGGGCTCGCGCTGCGCGAGCCTCGCCCGTTGGCCGGAGAACTCGGACGACCATGTGGGTGCGCGCGGCCGCAGTGACCACCTGATCCATGGAAACTAGGCGCGAAAGCGCCGCCACGGCGGCGGGCGACATCGAGCGGGACGGCAACGCCCCGCACCAAGCGCTCGCCATCGTGGAGAAATACGAGACGGCTTTGAACTATCTCTATCGCATCCTGCAGAACTGCCCGCGCAAGCATGGCGTCGCGCGCGACGCCATGCTGGGCGACCTGCTGGCCATGACAGGGATGTTCTACCAGGCCGCAAAGTCGCGGCAGGTCTCTCGCCTTTACGCGGCCGACGCCCATCTGGCGACGCTGCGTTCGTGGTTGCGCTTCATGGTCCATCCGGATCGCAAGGTCATCACCCCGGCCCAGCACAGGATTGCCCTCGGGCACCTGGCAGAGGTGGGGCGCATGCTCGGCGCCTGGATCAAGACCGTGGGCGCGAAAGGGTAAGTGGGGAAATGATGCGGGGCGCCTCCATCTTTGGTGGGTCGTGGATCAACGGTTCGAACGCGGGCTCGCGCTACGCGAACCTCGACAATTGGCCGGAGAACTCGGACGACAATGTGGGTGCGCGCGGCCGCAGTGACGACCATTTCAGATACCGGGGCACGCTTCCGGTTCAGGCTCGGCAGCGGTCACGGCTCTGCCGGCCGACCTATCCAACCGCCAGCGATAATGGCTGTGGCTCTGGCGCAAGCCAACCGCAGTGTCACCGGCGGCAATGGTGGTCAGCCCGCCTACCCTGCTTCGGCAAACACATTGCGCGGTCCGGTACAGCGGGGCGTAGGGAGCATTGCTCTTCGATACCCGCGACCGGCAGCGCCCAATTTCATTTCCGGCCAGCCCGGTGGAGCCATGCCATGGGCAAGCGCTATCGCAACCTTATCGGCGCCATCACCGCCGATGCCAACATGCTGGAAGCCTATCGCCTGACGGCGCGCGGCAAGAGGCTGACCCCAGGCCATCTCGAATTCAAGGAATTTTCCGCGCTCAATCTGGAGCGGCTCGGCACCGCGATGCGGCGGGGCGAATACGTGCAGGGCGAACCGCATGAGTTTTGCATATTCGATCCCAAGCACAGGGTCATCTCTGCTCTGCCGTTCCGGGACAGAGTGGCCCAGCATGCCCTCTGCCTGGTGATCGGCCCCATTTTCGAGCGGACCTTCCTTCCGCGCTCCTATGCCTGCCGCAAGGGCAAGGGAACCCATGCCGCTGCGCAGCATGTGCAGGCCGATATGCGCCGGCTGATCGCCGCCCAGCCCGACGAGCCGCTGCGCTTCCTCAAAACGGACTTCTCCCGCTACTTCGCCAGTATAGATCGCGCGGTGCTGTGGGAGCTGATCGAGGCAAAGATTTCCTGCGCAGGGACATTGGCCATCATCGAGGCCATGCTGCCGCGCACCGGGCTGGGGCTGCCCATAGGTTCGCTGATCAGTCAGGTTTTCGCCAATGTCTATGGCGGGGTGGTTGACCGGCATCTGCAGCAGGGCATCGGGGAGCGCCACTGGTTTCGCTACATGGATGACCTGGTGGTGCTGGGTCATGAGTCTGACCATCTGCGCCAGGTCAAGGACAGCATAGAAGCTCTCTCTCGGGATCGCCTGGGCTTGCGCTTCTCCAAGTGGTCCATTGCCCCGGTGATGCGCGGCGTTAATTTCCTCGGCTATCGCATCTGGCCTTCCTACAAATTGCTGCGCCGCGACAGCGTGATCCACGCCAAGCGCAAGATCGCCGCCTATCGCGCAAATGGCGATGACGGGCGGCTGAACCGCTTTCTGGCCGCCTGGGGCGGCCATGCCGGCTGGGCGGACAGCCGGAACCTGCTCGAATGGCTGGGGCTGGAAGTCGGCGAAATGCCGGCCGCCCCTGTCGACACTTTCACTAAAATCGAAGGGGCATCGCCATGGCGGTAGAGGATTCGGTCGCGCGCGACCAGTTGCGCGCATTCATCGAACGCATCGAGCGGATGGAGGAGGAAAAAGCCGCCATCGGCGCCGATATCAAGGAAATCTATGCCGAGGCCAAGGGCAACGGCTTCGACACGAAAATCCTGCGCAAGATCGTGGCCATCCGCAAACAGGACGCCAACGAGCGGATGGAGCAGGAAGCCCTGCTTGAGCTGTATATGGCCGCGCTCGGCATGGTTGCGGAGCCGGTCGATGACTGAGGTTGCCATGCCATGGCGCCGCAAGGAGGTCATTGGCGACTGCACGCTGTACTTGGGGGATTGCGCTAGGATACTGCCCCTCCTAGCCCGTGCCGATGCTGTTGTGACGGACCCGCCCTACGGGATCGGCGCATCGGCGGGCACTGGAAAGTACGGCAAGCTGAAATTCGAAGCGACGGACAAGGGTTGGGATGGCAGTGCCATCGGCGCACCCGTCATCGCTCAGCTCCTCCGCGCTGCTGATGAAGCGATCATCTGGGGCGGAAACTATTTCACCTTGCCACCATCCCGCGCCTACCTGGTGTGGGACAAAGGGGCGGGGTTCAGGGGCCGTGATTTCGCCGAATGTGAAATGGCCTGGTGGTCGCGCGACAGCAATGCCCGTGTGATGCGCTATGACCCTTTGGCTGCGGGCGACTATCGGGACAAGTTGCACCCAACACAAAAACCTGTCGCGGTCATGGATTGGTGTCTTGGGTTCATTCCGAATGCCAGGACCATCCTGGACCCCTTCATGGGCAGTGGCACCACCGGTGTTAGCTGCGTGAAGGCCAAGCGACGATTCATCGGGATTGAGGTCGACGACGGCTACTTCGAAACCGCTTGCGCCCGCATCCGCGAGGCTTGCTCCACGCCGTCCATTTTCGACCTACCCCCCCCTGCGCGATCGGCAGGGCCATCATGGGAGTATTCCGGCGATATATTCGGTGGGGTGCCTGAATGAGCCATCTTGCCACCAATTGGGCCGTATCGCAGCGCGGTATCAGCCCGGCCGCCAAGGTCCTGCTCTGGCAGCTCGCCGACCGACACAACCCCGACAATGGTTGCTTCCCCGACCAGGACACGCTGGCGCGCGACTGCGAAATGGCGCGTTCGACCATCAATGAGCATCTCAAGAAGCTGGAAACGGTCGGATTGATCAAGCGTGTCACCACACGTCATCCGGTGACCAAAAGGCAGTTACCGACCCGGTATTACCTCGCCTTTGAGAGCGAGTTTGCCGATATCGTCGGCAGCGATGACGAGCAGGTCGATGACGGCGATTCCGATGAAAGCCGTGTCCGGATTCCGGACACGGGTCCAGAGGCGAGCCGTGTCCGGATTGAAGGCGAAGCCGTGTCCGGAATTGGGGGCGAGCCGTGTCCGGCTGCCCGGACTCATAATAAAGGATTAACCAGTAAGTTAACCAGTAAGGGAACCGGTAAGCGCGCTGAGGCGCGCGACCGCGAGTCGGTTTTCGAAGAAATCTGGAAAACCTTTCCGATGCGCCCCGGCAGTCCGCAGATGACCGCCTGGGAGCTGTTCGAAAAGCTCGACGATGCCGATGCTGCGGCTGCGCTCAAGGGCGCTCAGCGTTTCGCGGCCTGGTTCCGTGAGCAGGAGCCGGGCAAGCCGCTGGAAGATCGCCTTCGCTACGTGAAGTATCTCAGTCGCTGGCTGCACGAGCGCGGCTGGATCGAAGCCATGAAGTTGCCGGTGACATCCATGCCGGGCACGGAAGCCGCCAAGGCTTTGGAAGGCATGGAAACGGTCAACAAATGGGCGCAGCCCGCCCTGTTTGCCGCCTGCGAGAGGGCGCGGGGAAAGCCTGTGCCGGTGGGGAAGTCAGGAAGCTGGACCTTTCCCAAGGACTTGGTGGATGCGGCGCGTCGGCTCCAGCAGGAGACCGGACCGCCGATATAGCCAGCAAGGTTGTCCTAAATCACTCCCACTGACCATCCTCATCCCGAGTCCAGCCCATGACCTCCCTTCGCCACAAAGACCATATCGCCCGCATCCGGCACGATGCCCATGCCTTGACCAGGGCGGAGAGAGCGCGGTTGGGCCTGCCAGCTCGCCCCGTGCGCCTCCGCCTTGAGCCGCCGCCACTACCCGCGAACCCTGCGGACTATATCTGGTTCGCATTGACCACGACGCCACAGGGCGAGGCACGGGCGGTGCATGCGCTCGGCAGGGCGGGGTTTGCCGCCTTCAACCCCACTGAAATGGTGGAGATGCGGGCTGGTCGCCGTGCCAAGTTCCGTCGCCGCGACCGGGAGCGCGCTATCCTGACATCGACTGTGCTTGCCGGCTTTCGGGGGCGTTGGGTGAAACGGTTCAAGGATGGCGACACGATCGATGTATTCCATGCCGATGTCCCTTGGTTGCATGTGCTGGCGACGGAACGTGTCACCGGCGTCATTGGCATGGGTGACGGACCTGTGCCGGTGCCGCTGGGTAATGTGCTGGTGCTGCGGGAGCGTTGCGGCCAGAGGGCGCCCACGCGCAACTGGTCGGCCAAGGTCGGTGATGCGGTCGAGATATCCTATGGGGCATTCGCCGGACAGGAGGGCAAGGTGGTGGAGCTGGTCGACGGAGCCGCCAAGGTGGCGCTGTTCGGTGCGACGGGTGTGCTGGCGAACCTGGCCGAGCCGCTGGACGTGCCGGAGACGTGGATAAACGAGATAGGAGCAGCTTGAGCGTGGGGTGGGTCGAATTGACTCCCCATCCGAATCGGCAGCATCTTTGCCGTCGACCGTTACCGTCGACTGCGCGCCAATGGCGCCGAGACCTGTGGGACCTCTTGATGGGGCAGACCCGAGGATGGGAAGCGGACCCAGCGCCCTCATAGTTCGGAGGGACTTGAGAAGGGTGCCGCTGGGCTTGTGCCCAAAGTGATCTGACCTCTAGCCTAACGCCCGCGATGCCAACCCGCATCGGCGGGCGTCGTTGTATCTGGGTATGGGAAAGCTCAAGGCATTGTCACCGCGCCTCGCGGCCCTGCCGCCGAGGCTGGGTCATGCGCCTGGCGACAGGAAGGCGAACGATCGGGCACGGGATGCATCGGCGCCATGGCGTCGATGGTATGACACCGCCCGGTGGAAGAAGCTCCGGCAACAGGTGTTTGTCCGTGATGGCTTTGTCTGCCAGCGAAGTGGTGAGTTGTGCTCTGGTGCGGCCAACACACCGAATGCCCCAATCGCCAACCACAAGGTTCCGCATCGCGGCAACCCTGCGCTGTTCTGGGATATCGACAATATCGAGACGGTGACCAAGCGGGTCCACGACACGATCATCCAGTCGGAAGAACAGGCGGTCCCGCGCGGGAATTGGGATTGATAGGGGGGGGGTGGTTCAAACCTCACAAGGCCCCTCCCTTCCAGACCGCTGTCCCCCTCATTCGGAGATTTTTTTATGACGGCCCCAGAGGATTCCGGGCCTCTGGACCTTTTGGGCGACCCAATGCGGGAGCCCGATGAAACCAGGGGGCGACCGGCCATTACGATCACCCAGGAAATGCGTAAGAGAGTCAGTATCTTACGGGCGGCAGGAATGGAGTATTCCGACATTGCCGCTGTGCTTGGTCATTCGGAAAGCTGGCTCCGGACGCATTTTTTACATGAGCTGCGCTTTGGCGCGGCCATGCGGCGAGCGGAGGTGATCGAGTCCACTTACGGCGCGGCGCTCAAAGGCAATGTGGCAGCGCAGAAGGCTTTTCTGGCACTGGGCGAAAAGGCCGACGCCATGCCGCCCCTGCCGCCCGAAAGGCCTGTAGATCAGGAGGGCGCCGAGGATGCCCCGGAAAAGCTGGGGAAGAAGGCACAGGCCGACAAGGACGCGATGACGGCCCATGAGGATGATGCCGAGTGGGCCAACCTGCTTCACTGAGCACCTGGGCTTTCGCCTGCCCGGACTGGGTTGAGCGCCTGAAAGAAGGCCGCTCACTCGTGCCGGACCTGCCGCTGATTACGGCTGAAGCCGAGCGGGCGGTTGCGATCTTCAACAAGCTACGGCTACCGGACGTACCCGGTATGCCGACGATGAAGGAAGCGGCCGGCGACTGGTTCCGCGATATCGTACGGGCGCTGTTCGGCTCGCTCGATGATGAAGGCGTCCGGCATGTGCCGGAACTGTTTGCCCTGGTTCCCAAGAAGAACAGCAAGACGACGGGCGGCGCCGGCATCATGCTGACAGCCCTCTTGGTAAACAAGAGGCCGCGCGCCCAGTTCTTTTTGTTCGGGCCGACACAGGACATTGCCGACCTGGCATTCCAGCAAGCCTCGGGAATGATCGAGGCCGATGCGGTTCTGACCAAGCGCTTCAAGGTCATGGAGCATCGCAAGATGATCCTGGACCGGCGCAACAAGGCCACGCTGCGCATCATGACCTTCGACATGAAGGTTGCGACGGGCATCAAGCCGGCTGGCGTGCTGATCGACGAAATCCACGTCATGTCGAGCCTGAGCTATGCGACGCGTGTCTTGGGCCAGATTCGTGGCGGCCTGCTGGCGAACCCAGAGGGGTTCCTGATCATCATCACGACGCAGAGCGATGAGCCGCCATCGGGCGTGTTCCGCCAGGAGCTGCAATATGCCCGTGCGGTTCGGGATGGGCGCGCCACCGATGACGTACGGGTACTGCCGGTCCTCTATGAGTTTCCCGAGGCCATGCAGGTTGACAAGACCAAGCCGTGGCAGAACCCGGACAACTGGCACATGGTGCTGCCCAATCTGGGGCTCTCGATCACGCTGCCTCGCCTCATCGCGGACTATAATGCGGCGAAGGAAAAGGGTGATGCCGAAGAGCGCCGCTGGGTTTCTCAGCACCTCAATGTCGAGATCGGCCTTGCCAGTCATACTGGTGGTTGGCGCGGTGCGGATTACTGGCTGGGCCAGGCCGACATGGCGCTCACCCTGGAAGAACTGATCGAGCGCAGCGAAGTGGTGACGCTCGGTATTGATGGTGGCGGCCTGGATGACCTTTTGGGGGCGGCGGCTTGTGGGCGTGAAAAGCCCCGCCCGGATGGCGGGCCGCAACGCTGGTTGCTCTGGTACAAAGCCTGGGTGCAATCGGATGTGCTGGAGCTACGGCAGGATATCGCCGAAAAGCTGCGCGACTTTGCTAAAGATGGCGACCTCGTAATCTGCGAGCAGGTCACCGACGACATCATGGGCGTTGCTGATGTTGTCGAGCAGGTATTTCTGTCGGGATTGCTGCCCGAACAGGGCGGTATCGGCCTCGATCCGCAAGGGGTCGCTGCAATTGTCGATGAGCTGACGGCCCGGAACATTCCCGATGGAATGGCCGTGGCGGTGACCCAAGGTTTTCGGCTTTCGCCAGCGGTCTGGGGCATGGAACGCAAGCTCAAGGATGGAACCATCGTCCATAGCGGCTCGCGCATGATGTCGTGGGTGCTCGGCAATGCGAAGGTGGAGCAGCGGGGCAACGCAGTGCTCATCACCAAGGAAACGGCCGGCAAGGCCAAAATAGACCCGCTCATAGCGGGCTTCAACGCCGTGATGCTGATGAGCCGCAACCCGCAGGCGCGCGGCAATTCGGTCTATCGCGATCGCGGGCTCCTCGCAGTCTAGGGACAGGCAATGGCATTTTGGGATCGGTGGGGCCGGCAATCGGCGCCAGTGGATAGCGGCCGCGTCGAGCCGCGCATGGCCGCCCAATCCATTGGCGGCGGCGTGCTGATCACGACAGCCCAGGAACTGGAAGACTATCTTCATTCCGGGTCGGTCACCGCATCCGGGGCGATGGTGTCGGCCGATACCGCTATGCGCGTGGCTGCCGTGTTTGCCTGCACCCGCATCCGGGCGGGTGTCGTGGCGACTATGCCGCTGGATGTGAAGCGGCGGGTCAATGCACGCACGCGAGAGGATGCGTCCGACACGCCGCTGGGCGTGCTGTTGCGACGCCGGCCCAACAGGTGGCAGACATCGAGCCAGTTCCGCCGCCAGTTGCAGGCGCACCATGTGCTTCGCGGCAATGGCTATGCGATGAAAATCACCTCGCTTTTCGGGGAAAAGGCGGTCACCGAACTGATCCCCATGAACCCGGATCGGACGCGACCCCGCCAGAATAATGACCTGACCATTGAGTATGAGTACACAACGCGCGACGGCCGCAGGATCGTGCTGCCGCAGAGTGATGTGTTCCATATCGCGTCCCTGACACTGGACGGGTACACTGGTGTCACGCCGATCACCTATGCGCGGGAAACCATTGGCCTTTCGCTCTCGATGGAGCAGCACGGTGCCAGCGTGTTCAAGAATGGTGCGCGGGTTGGCACGGCGCTGAAGCATCCCGGTAAGCTTGGGATCGAGGGTCTGGAAAATCTCAAGGCCAGTCTGGATGAATACCGGGCCGGTGGGGAGAATGAAGGCAAATCGCTGATCCTCGAAGAGGGCATGGAGCCGGTGAAGCTGTCCATGAGCATGGAAGATGCTCAGTGGCTGGATGCCCGCAAGATGTCACGCACTGATATCGCCATGTTCATGGGCGTGCCGCCGCATATGATCGGAGACACCGAAAAGAACACGAGCTGGGGTACCGGCATCGAGTCCCAGACACAGGGCTTCCTGACCTTCACGGCCGAAGACGACCTGACCACGTGGGAAGATGCGATCGGGCGCGACCTGATCGGCGATCCTCGCTCACCACTCTATGCGCGATTCAACCGCGCCGCCCTGGTTCGAGCGGACATCAAGAACCGTACCGCAGCCTATCAGAGCGCACTTCAGTGGGGCTGGATGAACCCTGATGAGGTGCGGGCGCTCGAGGATATGAATCCGCGCGAAGATGGCCGGGGCGGCGAATACTACGACCCGCCTAACACGGCCGGTGGCGACAAACCCGAGAAGGAACAGAGCGATGAGCCTCCGGCAACTGCCTGAAGCCAAAACCATTGCATGCCCGAAAAACCTTTCGTGGGACGCGCCTTCCGATGTGCTGGCCCGCTGGGCGGAAGCGCCGCTGGCCGCATCGGGCGGCGATGACACGATTACCATTTTCGACGTGATCGGCGAGGATTTCTGGACGGGCGGCGGTTTCACCGCCAAGCGCATGTCGGCGGCATTGCGGGCCATTGGCGACAAGCCGGTGACAGTGCAGATCAATTCGCCGGGTGGCGATCTATTCGAGGGCCTTGCCATCTTCAACCTGCTTCGCAGTCACAAGCAGAAGGTGACAGTGCAAGTGATGGGTTGGGCCGCATCGGCCGCGTCGATCATCGCCATGGCGGGCGACGATATCGTGATGGGCCTCGGCACCTTCATGATGGTGCATAACGCCTGGGGCGTGGTGATCGGCAACCGGCATGATTTCCGCGAAGCGGCCGATCTGTTCGAAAGCTTCGACACGGCGATCATCGACATCTACGAGGCGCGCACTGGTGGAGAGCGCGCCCGTATAGAAAAGCTGATGGATGCCGAATCCTTCCTGGGGCCGGCCGATGCTGTAAAGCACGGCTTTGCCGACCGCGTGGACGACGACCTCAAGGCCGAGGCTGCCGCACCCAATACTGAAATCATGGCCAAGAGGCGGCTTGATGCCCTTCTGGCGCAGAGTGGCGTTCCGCGTTCCGAGCGGCGCCGCATGCTCCAGGCGGCGGCCGGCACGCAAGACGCTGCCGACCATGCCTCTGTCACGCAAGACGCTGACTTCTTCGCTGCCGCTCGGCAGCTCATCGAAACCATCCGAACCTAAGGATCATCAAAATGAAGATCACTGCCCTTGTGGGCATGGCGCTGGCCGTGCTCATCGCTGGCGTCTGCGTTGCTCACGCCTTCGACGTTACTACCCTGCTGCCCTCGGCCGACGATATCGGCCATGCCATGCTGGCATCCTGCCTGGTGCCAGCCGCCAACCTAGAGACCCACGCCCTCGCGTTGCACCCCCGCACTCATGCTCGCGCCCGTGGCGTCGTGCTCTCGCCGCGCAATGATGCCGGCGATGCGACGAAGATACTCAACGAAATGAAGGCGACCTTCGAGGCGTTCAAGGCCGAGAACAACAAGGAGTTGGCCGACATCAAGAAGGGTATGGGCGATGTGGTTCAGTCCGAGAAGGTCGAGCGCATCAATGCCCAGATCGGTGAACTGCAGGCCGCCATCGACCAGGTGAACGCCTCGATCAAGGCTGCCAATCTCGGCGGTGGTGGCGACAGTGGCGAAGCTGACCCTGACCGTCGCGCCTATGCTGCTGGCTTCGACCGGTATTTCCGCCGCGGCGTGGATAACGGTCTCAGTGACCTAGGCATCAAGGCCAAAGTCAGCACAGACTCCGACCCTGATGGCGGCTATGTCGTGCCGACCCAGGTGGAACAGACCATCGACCGGGTGCTGGGCAAGGTTTCCACCATGCGCAAGCTGGCCCGTACCGTCACCATATCGACCGGCGTCTACAAGAAGCTGGTCGGGCAGGGCGCGGCCACTAGCGGCTGGGTGGGCGAAAAGTCCGCCCGTGGCGAGACGGAAACGCCGAAGCTCAGCGGGCTCGACTTCCCGGCCATGGAACTCTACGCCATGCCGGCCGCCACGCAGACGCTGCTTGATGATGCTTCTGTCGACATCGCGGCTTGGCTTGCCGACGAGGTGAATATCGAATTCGCCGAACAGGAGGGCACCGCGTTCATCACTGGTGATGGTGTGAACAAGCCGCGCGGCCTGCTGGGCTATGGCACTGTCGCCGATGCCAACTGGGCCTGGGGCAAGCTCGGTTTCATCGCCAGCGGCGTCGCCGCGGCGCTGACCGATGAAACGCACAATGGCGGCGATGCGCTGATCGATCTGACCTATGCGCTCAAGCAGGGCTACCGGCAGAATGCCGGCTGGATCATGAACCGCAAGACCGCTTCCACCGTCCGCAAGCTCAAGGATGGCAACGACAACTATCTCTGGCAGCCGGGCCTGACCGTCGGTCAGCCGTCGACCTTGCTGGGCTATGCCGTGGCTGATGACGACAACATGGACGACATTGGCGCCGGCAAGTTCCCCATCGGCTTCGGCGATTTCCAGCGGGGTTATCTGATCGTCGACCGCCAGGGCGTCCGTGTCCTGCGCGACCCGTTCAGCTCGAAGCCCTATGTGCTGTTTTACACCACCAAGCGTGTCGGTGGTGGCGTGCAGAACTTCCAGGCGATCAAGCTGCTGAAGATCAGCGCCTAGCCTTTTCCGAAGCATGCTTCGGGTTTGACGAACGCGCGTCCCGCCATGCGGCGGGGCGCATGCCCCCCTCTTTCTCACATTGCGAAAGGACCTTCAGATGAAGGACTTGCACAACAACATCGATGTGCGCCGTGGGCTTTCGCCCAAGGCTGCCGTCACCGACAATACGGCCTACGTGTCGGAAATACTCGACCGCCAGGGCTTCGAAGCCGTTGAATTCCTGATCCTGATCGGCGCCAATACCGATACCAATGCCACCTTCACCGTGCTCTATGAGCATGGTGATGATGGTGTCAATTTTGCTGCCGCGGATGAGGCAGACCTGCTGGGCACCGAAGACGTTGCCGGATTCACGGCTGATGTCGACGACAACAAGGTCCGCAAGATCGGCTATGTCGGTGGCAAGCGCTATAGCCGGGTGACCATCACCCCAGCCGGCAATGACGCGGGCAATCACTTCGTGGCTGGCTGCTGGCTGCTTGGCGTGCCGGGCTTGGCGCCTACGGCGAATCCTCCGGCCTGATCGGTCGTACAATGACGATGCACCGTCCCATTCTAGTGACGCCGCCTGCGAGTCCGCCGATAACCGCCGAGGATGCGCGAAAGCACTGCCGGATTGACTCGGCGGAAGAGGACACTCTGCTGAGCGGCTTCATTGCCGCGGCCGTAGAGCACCTAGACGGCTACGCCGGCATACTGGGGCGGTGCATCATGTCGCAATCCTGGAGACAGGATTTCGACAATTTCAACCGTGTCTTGCGCCTGCCACTGCCGGTCAATGCGGTTACATCGATAACATGGACTAGCGCGTCCGGGCAGATCAGCACGGTGAATCAGAATTGCTACACCTTGCAGCAGGATGCGCGTGGCTCCCTTGTTCGTTTCAAGGATGGCTTCGAACAGCCTAGCGACCTTTACCAGACCAAAGCAGTGGCCGTCACTTTTGCGGCTGGCGCTTCTACCGCTGCCGACGTCCCTGCTCCCATTCGAACCGCCATCCTGCTCATGGTGGCGCATTGGTATGCGCATCGTGAGGATGCCGCGGCAGACACCCTGACAAGCATTCCGCTGGGCGCGGTCGCACTTTTAACACCGCTTCGCCGGATCGGCCTCTAGGGGCGGTGTGAGATGGAAGCGGGAAAACTCGATCGGCGCATCACACTTCAGCGCTACGGAATTACCTATAATCAGGATAACGAGCCGCTCGAAGCGTGGGAAGATATCGCAACGGTATGGGCCTCGGTCGCCTATGTTTCAGATGGTGAGAAGATACGGGCAGCTCAGGTTGGCGCTTCGGTCACTGTGCGGTTTCAAATTCGATACTCCTCGCTTGTTGCCGATTTGAGCGCCAAGGACAGAGTCCGATTTGATGGGCATATCTTCGACCTTTCTGGCGTGAAGCCGCTAGGGCGCCTCCAGGGGTTTGAGCTAACCGCAGCTTCCCAGGTGAACGGATGAGAGTTCGCGCGCATGTGCGTGGCCTACGGGAGATCGATAGTGCTCTCAACCAGTTCACAGCATCCAAACGCCGGGCGATCGGGCGAGTTGCGCTGGACAATGCTGGCGAAATCACAGCGAAAGCCGCCCGAGCCTTGGCGCCGGTAGATACGGGCGGGCTTCGCGAAAGCATAGATGTCTCCGGCACGCTGAGTCGTGCCCAAAAGGCGGGTCACATTAAAGTTGCGGAGCAGGAACGGTTCATAGGGCCGGACAATCGACCGCAAGGACATCTCCGCGAATTCGGCAGCGACGGGAATGCACCGGAGCCGTTCATGCGCCCGGCATGGGACGAGACCAAGGGGCAGGTGCTGGGCCGGATCAGCGACGAGCTTTGGGTCGGGATCGAGAAGGCGGTGACGACGGCCGCACGCAAAGCGCTGAGGGCAAAGTAAATGCAGACCAAGCTCGCCGGCCTCTTGCTCGCGCATCCCCCGCTCGCCGTACTTGTTGGCAACCGAGTCCAATGGGACACTCTGCCCCAAGGGGCAGACCAGCCGTCGATCGTGATGTATGTGATTTCGGGCGTTACCGACTACACGATGCAGGGCGCCAGCGGATACGTGCAGACCCGCGTCCAGTTCGATTGCAGGGGCGAGACTGCGGCCGATGCTCGGGCTGTTGCCGAGGTGCTGAACGTTCGCCTTTCGGGCTTCCGGGGCGACTTCGGGGGCTACCGGTTCCAGGGCGCTTTTGCGCAGGGTCAGCGGACCCGGTTCGACAAAGACGGCCCGACCAACTGGTTTACCGACAGCCGCGACTTCACGATTCACTGGGCTCCGGCCTGATCTAGCCCTATCGCGCCGTGGGCTGGCGCATCATGACACTCTTGGAGCTACCCATGTCTGAAACGCAGGCCTCGATTGGCTATGGCAGCGTGGTGGAAATGGCGGATGTCGCCACCCCCACCGTCCGCACCTACATCGGCGAGGTGAAGTCCATCACGCCCCCATCGGACAGCACCGATACGCCCGACGGGACGCACATGCAGTCGCCGAACAAGACCCGCGAATTCGTGGAAGGTCTCACCGATCCCGGCGAGTTCAGCTTCGAAACCAACCTGGTGGTAGGCAGCGCCAGCGACCGATATCTCATGGTCGCCAAGGGCAAGAAGAAGATCGTCACCCAGACCTTCCCCAGCGGTCACCAACTCATCTTCACCGGCATTCGCTCAGGCTATGAGAAGGCCGTCCCCCTCGATGATGTGATGACCGCGACAGTGACCATGAAGGTTTCCGGTGAACCGGTCCTGACTGAACCCACGGCGCCGCGCAACCTGGTGGCTCCCACGATCCAGGGCGTCGCGGCAGTGGGCTCGCCGCTGACCGTGGAGCCGGGCGTGTGGGCCGGCGCTATGGACATCACCTATCAGTGGCAGGCGGATGGTTCTGACATCGTAGGGGCCACCGGCCCCTCGTTCGTGCCGGCCGTCGGCAATGTCGGCGCCGTCATCACGTGCGAGCTGACCGGCGCAAACGACGATTTCGACACCACGGTCGCAACCGCGGGCACCACGGCGGTGGTGGCGTAAAATGGCCAACCCGATCAAAGGGGAAGTTGATTTCGCTGTCGATGGCGAGGTCTACCGGCTGAAGCTGTCGATCAATTCCATCATCGAGGTCGAAGACATCCTGGGTATTGGCATCGTGCCGCTCTCGCAGATGTTCAACGATGTGGAAACGCTTAAGGCAGGGGATGTCCGCGCCATGCTATGGGGCGCCCTGCGCGAGCACCATCCGGACATCGACCTGCTAGGGGCTGGCGACATCATGACGAAGGCTCGCCTGCAACCGACGATCCTGCATGTGGGTCGTGCATTGCAGGCGGCCTTCCCTGCGCCAGAGGAGGGTAAGGAAAGCCCTTCTCCAAAGCGGGGTCGGGCTGGGAGTGGGAAGCCCTCTATGAAGGCTTCGCCGCGCTCCCCGGCCAGGACCCCGAAACCTTCTGGCACCTGACACCCCGAATGCTGGCGTTGCGCCTCCGGGCTGCAACAGCGCGCCGCGTTCGGGAGCACAACGACCGTATTGAGCACGCCTGGATAACGGCACGGCTCAATGCCTATGCACCCACCAAATCCACCGAGTTCGTGAAGCTGGCGGCCATCCTCGAAAAGGGGCGGGCCGACGCCACGCCGTCTCAATCCCCGCAGCAGCAACTGGCCATGGCCAGGGCATGGGCTGCCTCGCGCCAACGATAGGGAGAAGTCTATATGGCGGCTGTCATTGGCGCCCTGCGCGTTGACCTTGGCCTCAATAGCGCCGAATTCCAGGCCGGGCTAAAGGCTGCGGCCGGAGGGCTGGGGAACTTTGCGAAGACAGCCGGCATCGGGCTGGCCGCAGTTGCTACCGCTGCGGCGGCAGCAGGGACGGCCCTGGGCATCGCGGTCAAGGGTGCGATCGACCACGCGGATAGCATGGGCGAGATGGCCCAGCAGGTGGGCGTGTCGGTCGAAGCCCTGACGAGCCTGGGCTATGCAGCGAAAATGTCCGGGTCGGATACAGAGACGCTGGCCACGGGGCTGCGCAAAGTGGCCCAGAACATGATGACGGTAGCGGAGGGCAGCACCGGCCCCGTCGCGTCGGCTTTCAATGCTCTCGGCATCAGTGTGCAGAATGCCAATGGCACCCTGCGTGCTTCCGATGAGGTGCTGCTCGATGTGGCCGGCAAGTTTGCCCGGATGGAAGATGGCGCCACCAAGACGGCGCTAGCCGTCCAGCTGTTCGGGCGCTCCGGCGCCGAGCTGGTCCCGTTTCTCAGCCAGGGCCGGGAGGGGATCAGCGCGCTGACCGCCGAGGCGGACCGGCTGGGCATTACCATATCGGGGAGCACGGCGAACGCCGCCGGCGCATTCAACGATACCCTGGATCGGATCAGCGCCACCTTCACCGGCGTCATCAATCAGATCGCCGCGGGCGTGCTGCCTTCGCTGAACGAATTCGGTGACAAGCTTGCTGACCCGCAATTTGCGGCATCGGCCCAGGCCATCGGCGTGGCTGTCGTTGATGGCCTCAAACTAGCCGTGGATGCCATAAACACAACCGTTGGCGCGCTGCAGACGCTCGGCAATGTGATGCGATCGATCGGCATCTACAATCGGGGCGAAGGCTTCGTGAAGTTCAACACCGAGGAAGAGGCCAAGGCCATCCTCGCCGACAAGCTGGCGGCAGGACAGACCTCGCCAGGCAGCAATGTTTATGAGGGAATCTTCGGTGCTCCCGCAGCGCAAATTGCCGAGGAAGCGGCGATCGTCGCTGATGCCTTCGTTCCGGTCATTGAGAATACGATGGCCGCTTCCGCCGCAGCAACCGAACTCAAGGCGACCATGGCGGAAGGCCAGGCGGTGTTTACTGCCACACGAACGCCGGCCGAGGCCTATTCGCTCGAAGTGCAGCGGCTCAATGGCCTGCTCGAAGCCGGGGCGATTGATCAGGACACGTACAACCGTGCCGTGCTGCAGGCGCAGGATGCCTTCAAGGCTGCGGAGAGTTCCGGCAGTAAGCTGGCGTCCACGCTCTCGAATGGCCTGTCGAACATGTTCATGTCGGTGGTGGATGGCTCCAAGTCTGCAACGCAGGCTATAGGAGAGGTGATTTCGTCCCTCGCCCGCATGGCGCTCCAGAAGGGCTTCGAATGGCTCATTGGTGGCGCGCTGGGTCTCGCAGGTGGACCGGTTGGCATTCTCGGTGGCTTTCTGGGCGGGCTGTTCGGCTTTGCCAATGGCGGGCAGTTTCAGGTCGGCGGGTCGGGTGGTGTCGACAGTCAGCTCGTGGCCTTCAGGGCCAGTCCGAATGAGACGGTTACGGTCACGAAGCCAGGTCAGATGTTGCCTGGCCAGCGCCCGAATGCCCCAGCGGAAAGGTTGGACATCACGCTGCGCGGGTTGGATCGCAGCGCCTTTTACAGCGGGGAGAACATTGAGGCGCTCCTGCACGCCATTGAGGAACGATCCGCCGACGGGCGCATCCTGAACATCAAGGTTGCCTGATGACGCTGATCCTGTCGCCATCGCTCGTTCTTTCTAGCCCGACACAGTACGACCCCTCGTCGTCAGTGCTGGGTTGGGAAAACCAAATCACCATTGCCGGCACGTTGGCGGACTATGCCGAGGACTTCTACCCGGCCAACAACCTCGCCAACCCCGCCACGAACCTACTCTGGAAATCCAACAGCACGGCTATCCAGTATGTAACCTTCCTCGTCAACGAAGAGGAGCCGATCGATTATATCGGCATCGCCCGCCACAATCTGGGCTCGACCGGCGTCATCATCGAAGTGGAAGTGCAGCTATTCGACAGTGGCGATTGGTCGCCATTGATCGAGGGGTTCGTGGTTGCCAATGACGCACCGATCCTGGTGCGGTTCCTCGAGACGACTGCGAATGCAGTCCGGCTGAAGCTCACTCCTCTGGCTACGCCGCCCGAAATGGCTGTGGTCCACATCGGCCGGATGCTGGTCATCCCTGGCGGAATCGCATTTGGCCATACGCCCTTGATTGATGGTCGCACAACCAGAACCGCCGTGGGCAATTCGGAGGCCGGAGAGTTCCTCGGCTCTATCGTGTTGAGCCAGAAGCTTAGCACCTCGGTGACGTTCAATTATCTGCAGGACAGTTGGTATCGCGCGAACCTGCGCCCATTCGTCAGGGAAGGGCGTGGAGCGACGTTCTTCTATTCCGGGCTGCCTGACAGTCATCCGGAAGAAGCGGGCTATGCCTGGCTCACCAGCGATCCTCGGCCAGTCTTCATTGAAGCCGGCTGGGTCAACATCACCTTTGAGATCGGTGGCATTGTCGAATGATCCGGCAGCGCGTCCAGTATATCGAGATCGACGTGCCGGTCTGCTCGCTGGCCTATGGCGTGGCGCCTTGCACCGCAGCCATCGGGGTGACGGGCGAGGCGAAGTGCGTCAATACCCGGCGCACCTGCCAGGACATCGAGAACTATGCCGAGACGGTCGCCACGCTGCGCTTCGCCGTCGACGTGGGCGACTACCTGCCGCGCGGGATTGAAGCCATCCCCAATATCGAGAGCCACGACGATATTGCGTTTACGGCCGGCCAGATTTCGCTCGGCCAGACCCTTGGCACGCGGTCCAGCCTGAAGGTGACGTACCGCGACCATCCGCATTCCGATGTGGGGCCTGGCTATGACCCATACGCGGCCGAGCGGGGCTATGATCCATTTCGGCGCGGCAGCCATTGGGGCAAGTTCCGCGCGCGCCAGCCCTATCTACAGGGTCGCCCGATCCGCTGGATACAGGGCTTTGCCGACCAGGCCCTGGCCGACATGGACACGCGCCATTTCTTCATTGAGAGCTTTGACGGCCCAAGCCTGGATGGCCGCTATTCGATCACGGCCAAGGACATCCTGAAGTTCCTTGACGATGACCGCGCCCTGGCGCCGCGCCCTAACAATGGCGAACTGGCAACCGTGACACTCGGAGCATCGGATGTTTCCGCCACACTGCAGCCGGTAGGTATCGGTGACGCTGAATACCCTGCAGATGGCTACCTGACGTTCGGTGGAGCGGAATGCGTTGGCTTCACGCGCACCGGCGATGCCTTGACGATTGTTCGGGCCCGCCTTGGCACCGATGCGACGGAACACGAGCAGGGGGATCGCATCCAGACCCTGCTGCGCTTCGATCAGCAGAAGGCGTCCGATATCATCTATGAGCTGATGACCGGCTATGCCGGCGTCGATCCAACCTATATCGACCTCGACGACTGGCACGATGAAGACGACGCCTATCTTGGCCGGCTCTATACCGGCAACATTGCCGAGCCGACTGCGGTGCGAAAGCTGGTCAATGAGCTGATCGAGGAATGCGGCCTCGCCATCTGGTGGGATGACCTGCAGCAGAAAATCCGCTTCCAGGTACTGCGCAAAATCCTGACCACGGCGGGGCGGATCACGCCGAGCAATGTGGACGAAGACTCGCTGACCATCCGGGAACAGCCGACCAAGCGACTGTCGGAAATCATGGTCAACTACGCGCTGCGGAGCCCGCTGCATCCGCTGGGCGAGTTCACTAGCTACCGGGAAAGCCGGTTCCTGCGCTCCGGACAGGCCGTCGAGGACTATGGCACGCCGGCCTTCAAGGAGGTGTTTTCGCGATGGATCGCCCGCTTCCAGACCAACACCGCCTCGCATGTCGGCGCCGTCCAGATTGGCCGGTTCCGCGATCCGCCGCGCCGGTTCACGTTCTCGATGTTCCGCCAGGAAGGCGGTCTCGTGGTCGAGCAGGGCGGTGGTTATCTGCTGTCAGGCTGGCCCATGCAGGACGAGAGCGGCATTCAGGTCGATGTGCCGATCCAGATCACACGCCTCGACCCGCGACCAGAGCGCTTTCTGATCGAGGCAGAAGAAATGACCTTCGCTGACCTCGACTTGGGCGAGATCGGCGATCCTGACCCGCCGCCGCCACCCGATAGCCCGGTGGAGCGCATTATCACGCTGGGCAACGGTACGAACCTCAACCTGAGGGCGGTCTACGACACCATCTACAGCGACTTCGGTACAGCGACCGAAGAGGACAAGCTGCCGGTCACCTTCATTCTGCCGGCCGGCCGCACCATCCGGTCGGTTACCGGCAATGCTGCGCTGGCGACAGGCACATTCCCGACCAACCTCGTCACCCTCAAGCTGATCGTCCGTGGCAGAATTCAGGGCAGGGGTGGCGCTGGTGGGCGGGGCGGCAGCCAGAACCCTAATCTGCCGGCGCTGGCGGGCGGGGCTGGTGGGCGCGCGCTGCAAGCCACCGTGGCGCTCGATATCGAAATGCAGGCTGGTGAAATCTGGGGCGGCGGCGGCGGTGGTGGTGGCGCCACGACGCGCGGCGGCAACACCTTCAACACGCGCGGCGGTGGCGGTGGTGGCGGCGCCGGCAACGCACCAGGTGGTGGTGGCAGCGGCCCCAACCAGGCGCAGGAGGGCCTTCCTGGTTCGGCCACAGCGGGCGGGACAGGTGGTTATTCGTGGTCCAAGGAAGGATTCTGGGAGTGGGAGTATCCGTTCCCCAGCGTCCGCGGCGGCACGGGTGGCGCGCCAGGGCAGGCCGGCTTGCCGGGTACGGCTCAGTCCGGCTCTCCCGTCAGTGCGCCCGGTGCAGGGGGTGCTGCTGGTCCTGCAATTGTCGGTATCGGGCTGGTGACCATCACCGGCTCTGGGTCGATCCTCGGCCCGCAAATCTAGCGCGTCACGCGCCAATTTTTGTCATGACTGGAGACTGAAACCATGGCCCTTGCGCGCTATGAGAGCGTTGCCGTGAACACGGCCGGCGATGTAATCCCGAATGCCACCGTCGAAGTGCGTCGAGATCAGCCCGGCCGGCCCGTTGTTCCTCTCTGGGCAGACCGCGAAGGGACGGTGGCTCTGGGCAATCCCATCACAGCCGATTCCGAAGGCAAGTTCGGTTTCCACGTCACAGGCGGCAGCTACTACATCCGCGTTTTCACCGGGCCGTCGCAGCAGCCCTTGCAGCAGTACGTGCGCCGGTATCAGGCCATTGGCACGGCCGGTGAGCGTGATGTCGAGGATCTGGCCTCGGCCCTGGAGGCTGGCACTGCGACCTATCCGACGTTGCCGGAGCTTCAGGCATTCGTGCCTCTGGAAGCAGGCGTCGGCGGTAAGGTGACGACGGGCGAGGATGCCGGCTTCTATCACTATGACTTCATCGGCGAGGCCTGGGTATTTGATCGTCCGCTGTTCGATACCTTGGCTCGGATGAATATCACCGGTGGCGACGCCAACGACATCGAGGCCGAGATTGCTTCCGGCGTAGCAGACTCGGCCGTCGTCATGCTGTGGATCGAGGCCGCCGCCACGAATACCGGCCCGGTGACCATCAATGCCAAGCCGCTCAAGACCATTGACGGCAACGATCTGCTGGCCGGGCAGTGGCTTGCTGGTCGCACCTATTGGTTCAGCGACGAGGGCACCTTCTACAAGCTCCGCACCGAAAGCGATGTGTCCGGGCTGGTGGCCCAGGCCGAGGCGGCCGCAACCGCGGCACAGGAGGCCCAGGGTGCATCCGAAACGGCTCGGACCGGAGCCGAAACGGCGCGCGACGAGGCGCAGGGTTATGCCGCAGGGCTGAACATTGCACCGATCGCTCCGGGCGATGCCGGCAAGGTGCTACAGGTGAATGTCACGGAAGATGGCTCGGACTGGGTTGATCTGCCCGATCCCGATGGGGACAAGGGCGACATCACCGTCTCGGGCAACGGGGCGGTCTTCGATCTGAACGCCGGAAGCGTCGACACAACTGCGTTGGCCGATACTTCAGTCACCGAGTCCAAGCTTTCCGACGCACTCGCCCTGTCGCTCGCCTCGGTCCAGACATCGAGAGCAACCCTCGCTGATGTCGACGCCACTCGCTACAATGTCGCCTATCTTGCGGAGATAGGCCGTGCTGGATTGTTTCAGTGGGATAGCTCGAACCTCTCGGCTCGTGTGGCTGCCGATCCGGATCAAGGCGTGTACGTGCCGCCTGCAAGTGATGCGACAGGTGCATCCGGTGCCTGGGTGCGCGCCGTGGATGGTGGGCTGAGCCTGGATTGGTTCGGTTTTGGCTCAGCCAATGCCGGGTTGACCAACACGCTCATCTTCAACCGGGTCATCGCGCTCGCCAATACCCTCAAGCGAGCGATCGTCATTCCGCCGGGGATATTCGACATTGCTATTTCTGGCAGTGGCTCCGCAGCGAACAACGGCATCAAACTGCTGAGTGATACGCATATTCGTGGCCACGGTCCGCGTCGGAGCATCCTCAACCTGACAGGCTCGGCAGGTAACACAAACCTGAACAACTTCTCTGCCGGTTCAGGAATTGGTCGTGTGTATACGCCCGGCGTAGCCAACAACGGCATCTCGAACTGCCTTCTCGAAGATTTCGCAGTGACGATGAACCACCCTGGGACAAGCATTGACCCCTCCACGGCCATTCAAATCGGCATCGATTTTCGGCACATCAGCCGAAGCACCATTCGGCGCTGTTATGTTGGAAATTTCTCACCGTCGCTGGGAACCAAGGGCATTGCCCAAGAATACCTTGTTCAAGGGTATGGGATTGCCCTCGGTGGGTCGAGCGGCGCAGCAGTCGACTATGCCCACCAGGAGCTCAACCTCATCGAGGACAGCACCATTGTTGGCGCTCTCCACTGCATCTCGATGGAGTTCGTCGGTCCCTATACAGGAGCGGCCTATCAGACCACTATTCGACGGAACGACCTTCAGATGGCTCACACCCTCATCATGCAGGGCGGCACGGGCGGCGGAGGCAACGTCATCGAAGGCAACACGTTGCAGAATCTCGTTCATCCGAACGGCAACGTCAATCCGACTATGGGCATTCGGATCAACGGTCACGGCAATCGCATTGAAATGGACTACGGCGAGTTTGGTGCGGACTGCCAGCACATGATTTCTCTAGCCACATCATCTGCGCGGAACTGGGTGAGCATCAGCGGAATTAACGGCGCATCGGGTGGCATCGTCAATGGCGTCCAAGATCAGGGTACCAACAATGTCATTGAGTACTTCGCCAACACGAACGGTTCTGGCGGGTGGGATAGCTTTGGCGCACCGACGCGGCGGGTGAACAAAGTCGACACCGTAATGGCGTAACGCGTGAGTTGGCATTGCATCGTAAAGGGGGCGGATGTTACGGGGGGCGGACGAGGCGCAGGAAAGCAACGAATGAAGGCAGACTACCGCCCGGAGATCGATGGGCTAAGGGCGATCGCCGTTCTCTCGGTCATCATTTACCATGCGGGATTTGTGGTCGGCGGTGTGCGGTTGCTTCCCGGCGGCTTTCTCGGTGTCGATGTCTTTTTCGTCATCAGCGGATATCTGATTACCGGCATCTTGATGGCTGAGGATCGCCAGGGCTGGCAGGCGATCCTTCACTTTTATGAGCGCCGAGCCCGGCGCATCCTGCCGGCTCTGTTCCTCGTTATCGCCTCCTGTCTGCCCTTCGCCTGGTGGTTGATGACGCCACCGCAGATGGAGAATTTCTCCAGTAGCTTGATGGCTACGGCCCTCTATGTGTCGAACTTCTTTTTCTGGATGGATACGGGGTATTTTTCGGAGGCAATCGAACTAAAGCCGCTAGCGCACACATGGAGTCTGGCTGTTGAAGAACAGTTTTACCTGCTCTTCCCTGCGTTGCTCCTGTTGGCGCGAGGCCGCATCGGCGACAGGGCCTTGATGGTGCTCTTCGCCGTCGGCTTTGTGGCTTCTCTGGTGCTTGCGCATTGGATGAGCACAAGGTCTTCGGCGAGTTTCTATCTACTGCCTACCAGAGCGTGGGAGCTTTTAGCGGGCTCAATGCTGGTTCTGATCGAGCGCACCCGGCCCCGCCCTGCCAAGGGCGTGGTTGCTGCCGTGGCCGGCGTGGTGTCGCTGCTGGTGATCTTGGCGTCCTTCTCGCTTGTCGATGCAGGCTCGCGTCATCCCGGCTTCGTGACGCTACCTCTGATCTTGGCGACCATGGCATTGATCTGGTTTTGCGGGGCACGCGGCCCGGCTCGGGTGATGCTTCAGTGGCAGCCTATGGTTGCGGTTGGGCTGATCTCGTACTCGCTCTATCTGTGGCACCATCCCGTGCTGAGCTTCGCGCGGCTCTACTCGATCAACGATCTGGCACAGGTAGAGCGCCTGGCCCTTGTCGGGCTCAGCATGGCCTTGGCCTATGTCTCGTGGCGGTTTGTCGAGCGACCTTTCCGCGTTCGCAATCTGATCAAGGCGCCGGTGATATGGGTGACCGCGGCCGGTGCCACGTTGGCGGCTGTGATGTTTGCCAATGCCGGCATAAGGGAGTTGGGATGGCCGGATCGCATGCCGCCTGAATATGCCCGGCTGGCTTCCATCGGCCGAGGCTACTGGAACCTTGCTGGCGAGGACTGCTTCAAGCAGCATTGCATCGTCGGCGAAGGAGTGCCCTCAATCGCTGTGACTGGCGACAGCCATTCGGGGATGTTGGCAAAGAGCTTTGATAGGGCCTTGGCTGGCACGGGGCGCGCCGCATGGATCGTTGCCAACGGCGATATCTATGTGAGCTCCTATCCTGAGTCGTACTCCAGCGATATCGGGTCTCTGAACGAAGTTCTCGACGCCAACAAGGCCATCATCCTGGCCCCCGAAATCAAGACTGTGGTTTACTCTGCACGTGCCGCGGCGCGCATCTCAAATCTGGTCTTTGATAACGGTGAGGGCGGCGTCGAACAGAATCCTTCACCTTTCACCGGACGAAGCGCCGAGGCGAGGGAGGAAGTGAAGGCAGCAATCGGCGAGGGCATTCTTGAACTTCTGAACGCCGGGAAAAGGGTGGTGCTGGTCTACCCCGTGCCCGAAGTCGGCTGGCACGTCCCGAACACCCTCACCAAGGTTTTTACTCGTGGCGGCACCCCAATCACGACATCGGAGGCGCGATACCGGGAGCGCACCGCCGATGTGTTCGACGTCTATGACAGCATCGGGGAGCATCCCAACCTGCTGCGCGTCTACCCTGAAGATATATTCTGCTCGGTGCATGAAGTGGGCCGTTGTATCGTATTCGATGACAACCAGGTGCTCTATCTCGATGCCCAGCACCTTTCGGTGGCTGGCGCCGACCGTCTGGTCGCTGAAATTCTTCGCACGGCAACGCAGCGGTGGGGCGGCCTCTAGGCCGTCGATACGGACTACATCATCATCCCGAGCGCAACGGTCCCGATCTCTTCGACCTCTGCATCTGTATATTTGCCGTCCAGTTTCCGCATGACGTTCCAGCGATCGCTGCGGCGCTTCTCAATATCGCTGTCGCCGGCATAGACGGCTGACCAAGCCTCGATGGCCTGTCTCAGGAAGAGGTCTTCCTCGTCGGTCAGCAAGAGCAGATTCGCCATTGGAGCCTCCATCACCCCGTCGGCGACACTAACGCATATCCATCTCGGGCGATCCCGGCCTCTACAGTCTCGGCCGCCGCACCGATCAACTTGTCGTCTGTCGTCGTAGTGGCGAAGTAGACCCAATCGGCACCCTGAAGATGACGGGGTATCGAGGCCATGGGGCCATGGGGCAAGACCAGCAATGTCTTTGGCCGCCCCATCGTTCGCCTTCGCAATGAACACGTTCACCTGCATCTGAGCCCTCCACAACTGAGCCATTGAGGCACGGCGGGAGGGCTCGCGCAATCATCAACATCAATGGAGACTTACCATGCTTCTTGCCAACTGGCGGGAGGTACTGACGCGCGCATGGTCCATGTGGCTGCTGTACCTCTCGATCTTCCTC
>Ga0065721_10049368_pt1 | contig 35941 bp, 32 predicted proteins | sample Mesricmetagenome_FD_59108 | JGI IMG/M metagenome (GOLD analysis project Ga0065721, IMG submission 59108) | Mesophilic microbial community from rice straw/compost enrichment Sample: eDNA_1 v2 (version 2) | ecosystem: Engineered > Solid waste > Grass > Composting > Bioreactor | place: USA: Davis... | reverse complement strand
GCAGGGGCTGGTGGCGGGGATCAACGCCGCCCGCCGCGCCCGCGGCGAGGGCGAGTTCACGCTGGGGCGCGATCAGGCGTACATCGGCGTCCTCATGGACGACCTGGTGACCAAGACGCCGGTGGAGCCCTACCGCATGTTCACCAGCCGCGCCGAGCACCGCCTGTTGCTGCGGGCCGACAACGCCGCGGACCGGCTCACGCCAGTGGCGGAGTCGCTGGGCCTGCTGTCCAACGACCTGGGACGCAGGCGGCTGGCGCTCTTCGCCGAGCGCCGCGCCCAGCTCGAAGCCATCCACGCGACGGTGACAACCACCCGCGTCGACGGCGTGCCGCTCGCCAGGGCGATGATGGCCGCGGAATACACGCTGGAAGACTTCCGCGCCGCGCTGCCCGCGAGCTTTCCTCGAGGTGTGCTGATGACCGCGTTCGCGGATCGGAGGTACGAGCCTTATCTTGCCCGCCAGCGGGCGGAGATTCGCCGCCAGGCCGAGCTGGAGCACCGCCGGTTGCCCGAAGACACGCCCTACGAAACGTTCCATCAGATGCGGACCGAGGCGCGTCAGGCGCTGGCCAAGTTCCGGCCGCGGACCTTCGGCCAGGCCGGTCGGCTTGAGGGCGTGACGCCCGCGGACCTTACACTGCTCGCCGTACTTGTGGGGAAGAGGTAACTGGTGCTTCTGATCGCTCAGCAATCAAGCGGCGGAACGGCCTTGGGCCTGCTGATCGTTCTTTCCACGGCGGGGCTGATCGCCCTGCTGTTCAACCGGCTGAAGCTCTCGACCATCCCCGGATACCTGATCGCGGGGGCGCTGATCGGCCCCTCCGCGCTCGGACTCATCAAGTCGCCGGAAGCAACCCGCGACATTTCACAGCTCGCGACCATCCTGCTGATGTTCATCATCGGAATGGAGCTGGACACCTCGCGGGTGAAGAGCGGACTGATTCCCATTCTCGCGGCCACCATCGTTTCAACGGGGCTCTCCATTCTCCTGGGGTGGGGGCTCGCTGCAGGGTTCATCCCTTCCGCGCCGGGGGCGCTCGTCGTTGCGATGGCGATGTCCGCCGCGGCGACCGCACCGCCGCTGCACGTTATGGAAAAGCAGCGGGAGCTGAACTCCACCTACGGACGTCTGGCCTTCGGCATCACGCTTTTCCAGGACCTCATCGCCGTGGCGATGCTGACGACGCTGCCGCTGCTGGCGTTGTGGGCCGGCGTGGGCCGCGAGGGTGAAGTGGACCCGCAGAAGCTGGTGCGCAACGGTGCGCTCGCGATCGCCGGGCTAGTCGCGATGGTCGCGGTGGCGAGGTTCGTCCTGCCGCGTCTGCTCACCGAGGCCAGCCGCGTGAGCAGCGAAGTGCTGATCGTCGTCTCCGCGGCGGTGGCGCTCGCCAGCGCGATGTTCACCGCGTGGCTGGGGTTCAGCCCGGAGCTGGGGGCCTTCCTCGCGGGAATCACGCTGGCGAGCACACCGTTCCGGTATCAGCTCGCGGGCCAGCTCTCGCCGCTGCGGGACCTGTTCCTGGCGGTGTTCTTCACCGCAGTGGGGCTGCTGCTGCCCTTTGGCGAGGTGGTGAAGGGCGTGCACATCGTCGCCCTGGGGCTGGCGGCGCTGATCTTCATGAAAGTGGTGGGGATCGGCCTGGGGTCGTGGGTGCTGGGGGCCTCGCCACGAGTGGCGCTGCTGACGGGGTTCGTGCTGATGCCCGCGGGCGAGTTCACGCTGGTCATGATCTCGCACGCCACCAACCGCGGTCTGTTGGACGAGCGGCAGAGCGGCTATGCAATCGCCGTCGTCGTCGTGTCGATCCTGATCTGTCCGACGTTCGCGGCGCTGGGACGGCGCATCGCCCCCAAGGTTGACCGAGTGCCCAACGCGCCGTGGTTCCGTCAGTCGGCGCTGCGCGACGAGACCCCGCCTGCCACGGAAGAAGAAGGCGAGCCCAAGTTCCGCGCCATCATCGCCGGCTTTGGCCCGGTGGGGCGTGCCGTGGCCGATGCCTTGCAGGCCGAGGGCGTGGAAATCACGGTGATCGAGCTGAACCCCAACACCGTGCAGCGGCAGGCGCTGCTCGGGCGCAAGATCGTCTACGGCGACGCCAGCAACCCCGGCGTGCTGATCTCCGCGGGGCTGGACACGGCCGACGCGGTGATCCTCACGATGCCCGACGAAGAGGCGATGCTCCGCGCCTGCCGAACCGTGCGTGCCCTGAAGAAGGATGTCTTCATCGCGGCACGGGCCAACGCGCTGAGCAAGGGGCTCACGGCGATGCAGCTCGGCGCCGACCACGCCGTGGTCGAGGAAATGGCGACCGCCGAGGCGATGGGACGCGAGGTGCTGCTGAAGGTCCGCGACCGGATCGCGGGCAACAACACCGGCCCGCGACTCTACGAGTACCAGACCTGACGCACGCGCGACAGGCTCAGCCGGGGGTGTCCTTGAGCTGCTTCAGCTCATCCCGCAGGATGGCGGCAAGCTCGTAGTTTTCCTGCTCGATGGCCTTGGCCAGACGCTGGCGAAGCTCCGTCTTCTGGGAGATGGGGAGCTTGGGGACCAGCGCTTCGCGCATGCCGCGGAGGAGCTCGACCTCGCTGGACTGCTCGAACATCTGCGGCTTGCCCATCTCGTTGTAGTAGTTGCGGAGCGCTTCGAGCCCCTCATCGAGGGCATGGATGGCGGCCTTGGGCTCGTTGTCCTTGAGTGCCTGGCTCGCCAGGGCGCGCGTCCGCATCATCGTGATGTAGGGCCGGAACTGCTCGAGGACGGTGCGGTCTTCCTCCGTCTGCGCGTACTTGGCGCACAGGTCCAGGACGCGGAGGTTCCGGGTCGTGTCGCGCACGACCCGGTCGAAGTCCTCGAGCACCATCAGCGCGAGGTACCGCTGGTAGAACTGCGCCGCCTCCTCCCTCAGTGCGCGGCAATCTTCCGGCGTGAGGTATTGTTTATCGGACTTCATGTCCGGCCCGACGAGGTCATCCTCGTCCTGCTCGAGTAGCACTTCGTAGTAGTCCAGAAGGCTTGGATACCCGAACGGGCGTTCCCCATCCGGACGACCATCGGCGTGCATCTGGATGATCCCAAGGTCGAGGCGGACCTGCACCCGGGGCTCGCCGTCGGTGCCCATGATCATCCTGGCGTTGATCCGGCCCGGTTGGAAGGGCCATTCTTTCAAGAGTTTAGAGATATCCTGGTGCATGGCGTGTAGATCGGCACGGTCGATAACCACGCCCGGCTCTGGGGGCCTGAAATATACGTCGGCCCTCGGACACGGGTGCTGGGGGGAGGGGTGAGCAAAAAGTCGAGCTTGAGCGCAAATTTTTCCGGATGTTCCTTGCATTTCGCGCAAGTAGGGTCAACTTCATACTGGGGAGAGGTGCGCGAGAGAGATCCTTCAGCCCTATTGCCCCAGAGACGATGAAACCCCAGGACGGGGCGTTGCGGATATTGGGATACTACCTGGGCGTGTGCGCCCCTGCGTGATGTGAGCAGATCAGGTGGTACGGCGGTTCTCGCCGGGAAGGGTGGAGACGTGAGTCGAGTCAGCGGTTCCGCGGGTAAGCCGACCACCGGCAGCCGGTCAGTTCAGACCGACCTGTCGCTGTATCTCAAGGAAATCAACCGGTACCCCCTCCTCACCGCCGAGGAGGAGCGGGAGCTCGGTTGGAAGATCATCAACGACAACTGCGCCGAGTCGCGCGAGCGGATGATCCGCTCCAACCTGCGACTGGTCGTGTCGATCGCCAAGAACTACGTGAACCGGGGATTGTCCCTGACGGACCTCATCGAGGAGGGCAACATCGGCCTGCTCCGCGCGGTCGAGGGCTTTGACCCCTCCCAGGGCGCCCGGTTCAGCACCTACGCCTCGTGGTGGATCAAGCAGGCGATCAAGCGTGCGCTGATGAACGCCACGCAGCCGGTGCATATCCCGGCGTACATGGTGGAGCTGATCGCGAAGTGGAAGATCGCGTATCGCCGCCTGGAGGCCGAACTGGGCGCGCCCCCGTCCCTCCAGGACCTCGCCAAGGCGATGGACCTGCCCCTCAAGAAGGTCCGCATCATCCGCCGCTCCATCCGGGCGTTCCAGTCGCCCGCGACGGCTCGGGATTCCTCCGGTGAGCTGATCAACCTCAGCGAGATGGTCGCCGACAGCCGCACCGGCACCCCCGAGGAGCGGGTGTTCCACCGCGAGGAGTTGACTCTGCTCAAGAAGCTGCTCGAGTCGATCGACGAGCGCGAGGCCGCGGTCCTGCGGATGCGCTTCGGCCTGGATGGTTGCGAGCCGCTGACGCTCAAGCAGATCGCCGACGAGATCGGCATCAGCCGCGAGCGCGTCCGCCAGATCGTGGACGAGGGCCTGACCAAGCTCAACGCGCGTCTGAACGACGAGCGGCCGTCCCGCTTCTTCCGCCGCATCGATCCGGAGCTTGAGGCGCTGCTCGAAGAGTCGGCGCGCAAGGGCGACGAGACGACGAACTGACGCCCACAGGGCGACCCCAACCCAGCACAAGCATCCGCGGCCCCGGGCTTTCTGCTCGGGGTCGTCGTTTTTGGACCGCTCCGTCGGCCCCCGGAGCGCGGTTTGACGGAATCAGGTCCAGGGGGGAACATGCCGGTCCCGCGTGGGAGGGATCAGGCCGTGCTCTGCCCATACTGCAACACCAACGACGACAAGGTGATCGACAGCCGCGCCAGCGACGGCGGGAAGATCATCCGCCGCCGTCGTGAGTGCCTCGGGTGCGGGCGGCGGTTCACGACCTACGAGCGGGTGGAGCAGACCGCACGCCTGACCGTCGTCAAGCGCGACGGCTCGCGCGTCCCCTTCAGCCGCGACAACATCATGCGCGGCGTGCAGGCGGCGTGCGGCAAGCGGCCCATCCCCGAGGACGTGAAGGAGAAGATGGTCAACGAAATCGAGGAGTGGCTGCACCGCGAGTACGACCGCGAGGTGGAGAGCAGCGTGATCGGCGAGCAGGTCATGCTCCGCCTGCGGGACATCGACGAGGTGGCCTACATCCGCTTCGCCAGCGAGTACTACAAGTTCCGCTCGGTGGAGGAGCTGCGGCAGCAGTTGGAGCTTCTGGACGGGCGCGTCAAGGATTCCAAGGACCAGGGGCGTCTGTTCTGAGGTTGGAGGACGTGATGAGTCGTTGGCTCTGGGCGATCGTGGGCATGGCGATGGTGGGAGGGTGTGCTTCTCCGCGTCCCGTGGCGGAAAACCCTCGTTCCGCGTCGGCGAGCCCGGCGCCCGCACGCCCCGAGCCCGCGGCGACGACGCCCTCGCGCCCCGTTCCCAGCCTGGAGCAGGCGCAGCGGTCGCAGGCGGAGCGTGCCGCGGCGGCGCTCAGCAAGCGCGTCGGCGTCGAGCTTGAGCCCGTCTCCGGCCCCGCGCCTTCGTGGTGGGCGGCCACAGCGAGTCAGCCCGGCAGCGGGCGCGGCCAGGGCGGCACGCTGGAATCTGCGTATCAGCAGGCGGTGCGTCAGGCCCGCGCCGGAGGCAGCACGGCACCGGTGAAGCGTGCCGCGTATGCGCGGCTCAGCAGCGGGGAGTACCTGGTGTGGGTCTCCGCGGGCGAAGCCGCGGCACGCGTTGATACACCGGCTGCGGCTCCGGTTGTGCAGACTCCTCCGCCCCCGCCTCCCCCTTCTCCAGAGCCCACGCGACCCGAGTCCGTGCCGACGGTGGAAGGAGCGCCGGCGTGGTTTTCGACCGCCGCGAGGGAGGTTGATGGCCGCGTCCAGGTGGGGGCGTACGCGGACGCGCCGACGGTGCGGGAGGCCCCGCGGATGGCGACGGAAGCCGCGCGTGCGGCGCTCGCCGAGGTGATGGGGCGCGAAGTAACGGACCTGCGGTTGGAATCGACCTACGTGAGGAAGGTCGGCGAGCATTACCGCGCGTATGTTCTGGTGAGCGCGCCGGGACGGCTGCGGAAGTAAAAGAGCTGAAAAAGAGCCGACGGCGCACGGCACGTGCGGCGGTGGCGAGGAGCGTGGTTGATGGCGACGAAGGTGTTTGCTGATGCGAAGGCGGCGATGGCGGACCTGCGGGACCTGGGGGTGCTGCGGGACGGGATGACGGTGATGGTGGGGGGGTTCGGCCTCTGCGGCATCCCCGAGACGCTCATCGCGGCGCTGCGCGACAGCGGCGTGAAGGATCTGACGTGCATCAGCAACAACGCCGGCGTCGATGACTTCGGCCTGGGGCTGCTGCTTCAGACGCGCCAGATCAAGAAGATGATCAGCAGCTACGTGGGCGAGAACGCCACGTTCGAGAAGCAGTTCCTCTCCGGCGAGCTTGAGGTCGAGTTCAACCCCCAGGGCACGCTGGCGGAGCGCATCCGCGCCGGCGGCGCGGGGATCCCCGCCTTCTACACCGCGACGGGCGTGGGCACCCCGGTGGCCGAGGGGAAGGAGACGCGGGAGTTCTACCGCCCGCGCGAGGACATCGGCTTCCACAACCGCCCAGGCCAGCGGACCGGCAAGGCCGAGAAGCGCGAGTTCGTGCTTGAAACAGGGCTCTTCGCCGACCTGGCGCTCGTGAAGGCGTACAAGGCGGACCCCTTCGGCAACCTTGTGTACCGCAAGACCGCGCGCAACTTCAACCCGATGATGGCGACCGCCGCGTCGTTCGTGATCGCCGAGGTCGAGGAGTTGGTCGAGCTGGGCGAGATCGACCCCGACCAGGTCCACACCCCCGGCAACTACGTGAAGCGCATCGTCAAGAGCCGCCCGGAGAAGCGGATCGAGCAGCGCACCGTGCGCGCGGGCTGAGTCGCAGGCCGCCCCAATGCGGCGGCCGAGGACTACGCAGCCGGTCCCCCAGGCGTCCTGGAGGTTCATCCCCCGTCCCTGTCGAATCGGGGCGAGGGCCTTTTACATGGTCAAAAAACGCGGTCCGGGCGGATGAAGCCTTTGTTCGCTACCCTCTGCGTTTCACGAGGGAATCCGCATGTTCCGCGACATTGACAAGGTGCTGATCGGACGAGAACGGATCGCGGAGCGCGTCCACGAGTTGGGGGCGCAGATCGCCCAGGACCTGCAGCGCGAGCTGGGCGATGACGGCGACCACACGGGAGAGATCGTGCTGGTCTCGGTGCTCACCGGCTCGATCGTCTTCGTGGCGGACCTCATCCGCCAGCTCCCGGTGAAACTGAGCCTGGGGCTGGTGGCGGTGTCCAGCTACCCCGGCACGTCGATGGAGAGCAAGGGGGCCATGCTCCGCAGCGAGCTGCCCAAGAACCTGACGGGCAAGCACGTGCTGGTCGTGGATGACATTCTCGATTCGGGGCAGACGCTGGATGTCCTGTCCCGTCTGATTCTTGAGCAGAAGCCCGCGAGCCTGCGGCTGGCGGTGCTGCTGCGCAAGCCGGGCAAGGCCAAGGTTGCGGTGAAGGTGGACTACGTGGGGTTCGATATTCCCGATGAGTTCGTGGTGGGCTACGGGCTGGACTACGACGGCTTCTACCGGAACTACCCGGAAATCGCGACGCTCAAGCCGGAGGTCGCGCTGCGAAGCACTGGGGGGTGAATGCAGGTCTGGATCAACCCGGACAACCCGGAAGAGCGCGGGAAGCTCGGGGAGCCGCTGCGGGGGATCTTGAGGAAGTACGTGCCCGCGGATGAGCACGTGGTGCTCTGGCTGCACCCCAGCCCCTGGTTCATCTTCCTGCGTTCCCTCTGGGTTGTGATCCTCGTTGTTCTCCTCGCGGCGGGGGTGAGATACGCGGCAGGGGTGGCGGACCTGCCCCAGGTGGTGGAGTGGGCCGGCTGGGTCGGGGTGGTGATCGTCGCCGGCGTGGTGGTGTGGCAGACGCTCGAATGGCTGTCGCGCCTGTACGTGCTGACGGATAAGCGCATGATCGCGGTGGCGGGAGTGATGCGCCAGAGCGTCACCGACATGCCGCTGCGCAACATCCGCAACGTGGTCATCGTGCGCAGTCTCCTGGACCGGCTGCTGGGGTTGGGTACGCTGGGCGCGGCCACGGCGGGCACGTCGGGCTACGAGATGGTCTGGGTCGAGCTGGACCGCCCTACGGAGGTGATGCGGGTCGTGCGCAAAGCCGTGGACGAGTCACAGGGAATCGCGCCGCACCGGCATGAGGACGCGGGATCGCGCGGCTTGCTGGTGCTCGGGCTGACGGGTGGCATCGGGGCGGGCAAGTCCGAGGTGGCGAGCGTGCTGAGCGAGCTGGGGTTCCTGGTGGTGGACTCCGACAAGGACGCCAAGGAGGCCCTCCAGCGCCCCGAGGTTAAAGCCGAGCTGGTGAAGTGGTGGGGGCCGCAGGTTCTGGACGCGGACGGCAACATCGATCGCAAGGCCGTCGCCACGATCGTGTTCGCGGATCCAGAGCAGCGCACGCGGCTGGAGGGGCTCATTCACCCGCTCGTCAAGGCGGGCCGGGCCGAGCTGGTGCGCCGTGCCGCGGCGGAGGGTCGGCCGGGGGTCGTGATCGATGCTCCGCTGCTCTTCGAGGCCGGCTCGGATCGGGAATGTGACGCGGTGATGTTCGTGGATGCACCGCGGGAGCAGCGGGTGGAGCGGCTGCGAGCCAGCCGCGGGTGGGACGAGGATGAGCTGGCGAGGCGGGAGAAAGCCCAGCTTTCGCTTGAGGAAAAGCGAAAAAGGTCCGATGTGGTGGTTGTGAACGACTCCACGCGCGAGGTGCTCAAGGGGCGTGTGGAGGCGGCTTTGCAGAAACTGAAAGAAGCCGGGACGCGAAGAGAGGGACGGGGGACGGCCCCTCCGCTTGGCGGGCCCGCTGCGGGTCGGCTATAGTGAAGCGAACGGGCAAGGCTCCCGGTGGCCGCGAGCGCCGGGCTCAGCAACACCCGTCCACTCCCTGAACTCATGAATCACTCGTGCGGGCGGCCGATGTACGGCCGCGGCAGCGCGTGAGTCTCAAGCGGTTGATTTTCAGAGAGCTGCCCTGATCACGGCGGCGGGGACGCCGGGCGCGTCTCCGGAGAGAGCGGGCCAAGCCCCCAAACCCCAGTTCACAACCAGGTTTTCAGGCCGGCACGATGGCCGGCGTTCGCGGAAGGACTCAATGGCGAAGGCAACACAGGCGAAGGCGGGCGAAGAGAAGACCAAGCACGGCGAGGAGGCGAAGCCCCGCCGGGCGGCTGCCAAGAAGGAGAGCGAGGCTCCCGCGCGGGAGCAGGCCCGCGAGACGGCCAAGTCCGAGGCGCGGGAGGCCCGCCAGGAGCCCGCCCGCCAGCAGCAGGATCAGCCCCGTCAGGAAGCTCGGCAAGAAGGGGGGCGTCCGCCTCAGGACGGCCGCCAGGGAGGCGCGATGCAGGAACAGAAGCAAGAGGCGCGCCCGCAGGGTGAACAGCGCCAGGAGCAGCGGCCGTTCAACCAGCAGCAGGCCGGCGACCGCACCAACGGCGCTCAGCCCAACACCGCTGGCGGCGGCAACGCAGCCGGGCAGGGAGGCGGGACCGGCGGCGCGTACCCGTACAACGGCGGCATGGAGCGCGGCTTCCGCCGCAAGAAGAAGCGCCGCAAGGGCGGCGGCATGGGCGGGGGGCAGGGAGCTCCCGGCATGTCGCTCATGAGCCAGGGGCAGCGCCTGGACCAGTTCCTGCCCAGCGATGAGGAGCTGGAGCGCGAAGCCGCGGAGCTGGAGCGGGCGATCAAGAGCGGCGAGCTCAAGCCCGGCACCGAGTCGGTGAGCATCGCCGAGCTTCAGCAGATGACGCTGGAGGAGCTGCACCGGGTGGCGCACCGCGAGGGCTTCGCGGATGTGGCGTCGATACCCCGTCAGGACCTGGTGTTCAAGATCCTCAAGGCCCGCGCGGCTCGCGCCGGGCTGATGTACGGCGAGGGGACGCTCGAGATCATGCAGGACGGCTTCGGCTTCCTGCGCAGCCCCGAGCAGAGCTACCTGCCCGGCCCGGACGACATCTACGTGAGCCCGACGATGATCCGGCGGTACGGGCTGCGGCGCGGGATGGTGGTGAAGGGCGCGGTGCGTCCGCCCAAGGAGAACGAGCGCTACTTCGCGCTGCTGCGGGTGGACTCGGTGAACGGCCGCGACCCGGCGCGCGTCCACGACCTTCGCGCGTTCGAGGACCTGACGCCGCTGCACCCGGAGAAGCGGTTCGTCCTGGAGACCACGCCCGACGAGATCGAGTGCCGCGTGATCGACCTGGTGGCGCCGATCGGCAAGGGGCAGCGTGCGCTGATCGTGGCCCCGCCGCGGACGGGCAAGACGGTGCTGCTGCAGAAGATCACCAAGGCCATCAGCAAGAACTACCCGGAGACGAAGATCATCGTCCTGCTGGTGGACGAGCGTCCGGAAGAGGTGACGGACTTCAAGCGGAATGTCGCCAAGGACGTGGAGGTGGTCGCGAGCACGTTCGACGAGGTGACCAGCCGGCACGTGCAGGTGTGCGAGATGGTCATCGAGAAGGCCAAGCGGATGGTGGAGTTCGGGGATGACGTGGTCATCCTGCTGGACTCGATCACGCGCCTGGCCCGCGCGTACAACGCCGAGATGCCGCACAGCGGCAAGATCATGTCGGGCGGTCTCGACAGCAACGCGCTGCAGCGGCCCAAGAAGTTCTTCGGCGCGGCACGCGCCATCGAGAACGGCGGCAGCCTCACGATCATCGGCACCGCGCTGGTGGACACCGGCTCGAAGATGGACGAGGTCATCTTCGAGGAGTTCAAGGGCACCGGCAACAGCGAGCTGCACCTGGACCGCAAGCTGGTCGAGAAGCGCATCTGGCCCGCGATCGACGTGGCGGCCTCCGGCACGCGGCGCGAGGAGCTGCTGCTGGACCCCAAGGAGCTGGAGCTGGTCTACCGCCTCCGCAAGGTGCTGAGCGACATGAACGTCGTGGAGGCCATGGAGCTGCTCAAGTCTCGCCTGAAGAAGGTCAAGACCAACGCCGAGTTCCTGGTGACCATGTCGATGGGTTGATCCGCCGGGGCGCCGGCGGGCAAAGCGCCGCGGGCTCCGGTATCTTCTGTTGTGGGGGCCGCTCGGCCCCAGGGCGTGTGTCCAATTCTGCGGAAGGGACTGCATGCGGCGAGCGTGGGTATTGGCGGCGGTGCTGGGGCTGGTCGCGGGTGCGCCCGTGGCTCTGGGCCAGGGCCCTCTCCCGGAACGGGCGGGGCAGAATGAGCAGCAGGCGATCGAGCGGTACGCGGCGGACACCGTGCTGCGTCTTGCGCTCCTCGACCTGCGCTCCCTCAAGGAGCGCACGCCCACCGACTTTGACGTAACCACGGCGCTGCTCCGTGTCGCGCAGGGGTTCGCCCCCGGCGATGCCGATATCGCGCGCCGGCGTGCCGAGGCGGCCTTCCAGGCGGGCAACGAGGCCGAGCTGCTCGCCGCAACCGAGCTGATCGTGCGCCAGGATCCCGCCGATGAGGTGGCGCTGCTGCGCCTGTTGACGCGCCGCATCGCGGCCCTGCAGACCTCCGAGGAGCGCCTCGCGGCGTACGACCGCGCCATCGCCAGCGAGCGGCTGAGCCCGGCGGTGCGTTCGCGCATGGCGATGGACGCTGCCCAGCTGCTGAAGGAGCGCGGGGACGATGAGGGCTACCTGGATCGCCTGAAGCAGGCGTGCAAGCTCGACTCCACGAACAAGGACGCCGCGCTGCTCGCCTTCATGTACTACGCCGAGCGCTCGCCGGACACGATGGGGCGGCTGGAGCTGCTGAGCAACCTGCTGATGGCCGACCCGCTGGACGCGCGGGTGCTGGAGCAGATGCGCGACGAGCTTGCCGCCGGCGGGGCGTTCCAAGGGGCGCAGCGTCTGCACGAGATCGCCTTCGCGACGTACCGGATGATGGGCGTGCGCGACACGATGGCGCTGGAGGTCAAGTCTCTGGTGCTGCACTGGCGCAACAGCGGCGCGCGGTCAACGCTGGACTCGCTGAACGCCGAACTCGCGAACCAGCGGGCCAACGTGGACCGCATCGCCCGCCAGCAGGGCGCCGCGTTCATCCAGAATCCCGAGGACGTGCGCATCGCCGAGCCCTTCGAGGAAGTGCGCCTCGCCGCGGCGATCGCGCTCGGCCGCGCGGAGGACGTGATCGCTTCCGTCAACGACATGACCAAGACCCTCGAGGGGCGCTTGGAAGTCCTGCGCGACCGCATGCGCTGGCCCAAGGGCGTCACCGAGGAGCAGGTTCAGGAGCTGGTGCGTGAGACCGCCCAGCAGCGCGTGCTGTGGCAGTGCCTCGCAGCGACGTTGATGCCCGAAGGCGGCGCGGCGGAGCGGATCGAACGCACGCCCCTGACGCCGGAGGCGACCTCGCCCCTCGTGGAAGCGTGGATCGCGCTGCGTGACAGGGAATACGAAAAGGCCGGGCAACTGCTCGACAACGCGGGCGACTCGTTGTGGACCGAACTCGGGCGCGCGGTGCTGGCGGAAAAGACGGTAAACGACGGCGAGGCGGCGCGTGCCTTCCGGGCCGTTGGACAGCAGGCGCCGCTGACGCCGCTGGGAGCGATGGCCTCCGACCTCGAGCGTGCCAAGGCCATGCGCGACGGCGGCGCTCGTCCGCTGGAAGACACGGCCAAGCTCGAAAACTGGGTCAAGACGATCCCGTCCTGGGTGGACACGATGGCGCTCAAGCCCAACAGCTTCCAGTCGCTGATCGTCGAGCCCCTCGCGGCTCGTGCCGGCGCGACGGAGCAGGTGAAGGTGCGCGTCCGCCTGCGGAACCTCAGCCCCGTGCCGATGGCGCTCGGGGCGGGCCGAACCATCAACACGCGCCTGCTCTTCCTGCCCTCGCTGATGGGCAACAAGACCATGGGCGCGAACATGCTCGATCCCGAGGTGATCGAGGTGGACCGGCGCCTGCGGCTGATGCCCAACGAGGAGATGGAGTGCGTGGTCTCGCCCGAGGTCGGGCTCGTCGGCTACGCGCTGGAGCAGGCGTCCTACTTCCCTTCGCGCCTGCGGTGGCGCGTGGTGCAGGGCTTTGAGGTCACGTCCGACGGAGCGATCCGCCCCGGCCTCGGGTGTCTGGAAGCTCAGATCGATCCCGGCGTGCTCCACGAGTCCCTGCCCGAAACCCGTCTGAGCAGCCAGGAGCTGGAGCGGCGGCTGAACCAGGGCGGCGGTGGGCGTCTGCCGGAGCTTCTGGTCGCTGCTCGCATCAAGCTGCTGGTGGGCAACGCCCCGGGCAACGACCGCCTCGCCGACACCATCGTGCGTCTGTTCCCGACGTGGAGCCCCGCAGCGCGTGCCGCGGCGCTCGCGTCGCTGCCTTCCGCACGCCAGGTGCCCGCGCTCATGGAGCTGGATCGCGGCTTGGCGCGGGAGCAGGACATCCGCGTGCTGACCGTGGCCCTGGTGACCCGCACCTACGGGCCTGATGATCCCGTCGTCCGTGCCGCGGAGGCGACCGGAGACCAGGTGCTGGTCAAGGCTGTGGCCGCCCTGAAGGCTCGCTACGCCCGCAGCGAGAAGCCTTCGGAGGCTTCGCAGCGCGTCGCTCCCGACGTGCCCGCCGAACCGGCTCCAGTTCCGACGCCGGAACCGTCGAAGTAAGCGTGTGGACTCTGCCTCTGCGTCCCTGAACGAAGAACGGCCGCCCTCGGCGTGGCGGAAAGCCGCGGGCTTTGCGCTGGGCGTGACGCTGCTTGCAGCGGCGGTGTACGCGGCATGGGGGCAGCGTGAAGTCGTTATTCAAGCTCTGGCCGAAGCCGCGGGTGCGCGGTGGTGGCTGATCGCGCTCGCGCTGACGCTGCCCCTGTGCAACTGGGTGCTGAGCAGCGCGCTGTTCATGCTGCTGATGGAGCCGGGCCAGGCGAAAGCGACGCGACGGGTGCGGTTCGCGGAAATGCTGTGGCTGATCGGGGCCTCGTGGCTGCTGAACTACCTGCCGCTGGCGCCGGGGCTGTTCGGGCGCGTGGCGTACCACCGGCGCGTCCACGGCATCCCGGTGCGCTTCACGGCTCAGGCGATCGGCACCGGGATGGTGGTCAGCGCGGGCGTGCTCGGATCGGCGCTTCTGGTCGGCGCGGTGGGCGTGCTTCCTGAAAAGTGGGGGATGTTCGCGGCGCTGCTGTCGCTCGCGGCAATCGCTTTTCTGTGCGGCGTGATCGCCCGCGCACGCGGCCGCGCGTGGTGGTGGGCGGCGATGGCCGTGGGCGTTCGCTGCCTTGACATTGCAACATGGGCGGCCCGTTACGCCACCGTGATGGCGTTGCTGAACGTCGAATGGACGATCGCGAGCGCCGCGGCGATCGGCGTCGTGAGCCAGGTCGCGATGCTCGTGCCGATGGTGGGCAACGGGCTGGGGATTCGGGAATGGGCGGTGGGGCTCCTGGGGCCGGTGCTGCCCTCGTGGTTCCGCGGGGCCGCGGCAATGACGCGCGGCGTGGGGCTGACCGTCGATCTTGTGAATCGGGCGTGCGAACTGGTTGTGGCGGTGCCCGTGGGGCTTTTATCTGCCGCGTCTCTTGCGCGGGGTGTGCGAGCCACGCCGCCTGACTGAAACCGATTCCCGGACCTTGGCCTCAAGAGCATCCAATGGAGCGCCGAAGTCGTAAGGGATATTGACGGGGCTTTATGGCCGCGGCCAGGAGCCAGGGTGTAGGGTGGAGCAGGCTGCTTCGTCTCGCCAAGGTCGGCACCCATGGTCAACAAGATCGAACAAGACCACCAGCGGTTCCGCCAGATCGTGCGCGGGCTTATCCGCAAGGACCTGCGGCGGTTCCTGTCCAGGGGCGAGCTCCTGGGCCGCGAGGGCAAGCGGGTCGTCTCGATCCCGGTGCACGACATCGACATCCCGACCTTCCGCTACGGCGACAACTCCGGCGGCGTGGGCATGGGCGAAGGCGAAGAGGGCCAGGGCGTCGGCCAGCCTGGCCAGGGGCAGGACGGCCGTGGGGGGGAACAGGAAGGCCACCACCTGCTGGAAGTGGACGTCACGCTGGAGGAGCTTGCGGACATCCTCGGCGAAGAGCTGCAGCTGCCGAGGATCGAGCCCAAGGGCCACCATCGCCTCACGACGATCAAGGATAAGTACACGGGCATCCGCCCGGTGGGGCCTGCCTCGCTGCGGCACTTCAAGCGGACGTATCGGGAGGCGCTCAAGCGTCAGCTCGCGATGGGGCAGTACGACCCCGAGCACCCGGTGATCATCCCGATCAAGAACGACCTGCGGTATCGCACGTGGAACGAAGTCAAGAAGCCGCAGAGCAACGCGCTGATCGTGTACATGATGGACGTGTCGGGCTCGATGGGCGACGAGCAGAAGGAGCTGGTGCGCCTGGAGGCGTTCTGGATCGACACGTGGCTGCGGCGCAACTACGAGGGGATCGAGAGCCGCTACATCGTCCACGACGTCCGCGCGGGCGAGGTGGACAAGAAGACCTTCTTCTCCGTGCGCGAGGACGGCGGCACGCGGATCAGCTCCGCCTTCAGCTTCTGCCGCGACCTGCTCTCGGCGAACTACGACCCCAACGACTGGAACATCTACCTGTTCCACTTCAGCGACGGCGACAACTCCAGCGACGCCGACAACCGGCTCTGCGTGAAGCTGCTGAAGGACAACCTGCTGCCCATGTGCAACCTCTTCGGCTATTGCCAGGTGGCCAGCGCCTACGGCAGCGGCAGCTTCTACGGCGTGCTCGCCGAGGCCTTCCCCGACGGCGCGGCGGATGAATACGGCCCCAAGCTCATCACCAGCAAGGTGAACGGGCGGGACGACCTCTTCGAATCCCTGCGGACGTTCTTCAAGGGCGGGCGGTAAGACGCCCGGACGGCCTGAAGAACTGGTGAACCTGAGGGCTTGTCTCCCATTTCCGCCAGGCCCTTACACTCCCCCCGGTGATCCTCTTCCCGATCTATGCCGTGCTCGTGTGGGCCCTGGCGTGGCGGTGGCGGCGCTCCTGGCTGGGGTACGTCGCCGTGCTGATGGGACTGCTGGGGGTCGGCCTGCTGGGGCTGCTGTACCGCTTCTCGGTGATGGTCTACCCCGCCTATCTGGAAGGGCCGATCTTCCCGCTGCTGCTGGCGACCGAGGCGGTGACGGTGCTGGTGGTGGGCACGTTCATCGTCTGCCTGCCGCGGCACCGGGTGGATCGGCCCTGTCGCCGCTGCCGTTACGAGCTGAGCGGACTGGAGGAGGAGAACCCCACCTGCCCGGAGTGCGGCATCGCCCACGCCGCGAGAAAGGTGAGGCCGCGCCGCTGCCGGCGGTGTGCGAGCGTGCTTTACGCGGCACGGGGAGACAATCCACCGTGCCCCGCCTGCGGCCTGATGCACGCGCTGCGGGAGGTGCGCCCTGAGAAGCCGGGCGTGATCTGGCCGGCCGTGGTGAGCGTTGTGCGGGCGGTGTTTTACCCGCGGATGAGCCGGTACACGACCCCCAACGCCAGCACCGCCAAGGGCAGGCCGATCATCATGGTCATCCGCAACCCGGACAACACCTTCACGTCCATCGGCTGAATGAGCGCGACGGTCTGGGCGCTGGGGCTCTGCGCGATGAGGTCATCGTGCCCCGCCAGCCAGAAGACGGAGGCCTCGAACAGCTCCATGTTGCCCGGATAAACCGCCGCGGAGCGCCCGTCGATGCTCACCCGCGGCGAGACGGCCATCGTGCTGAACCACTCGCGCGATCCCACGGCAACAAGGCGCTGTGTCGGGGCGCGGGTATGGCGAAGCTCCACCGCCGCGGCCACAAGCCACGTGGACTCGCGCTCGCCCGACGGGCTCGTGGGCTGGCGGACATCGCGCCCTTCGTCAAAGACGGGCGGATTGGGCATGAGGTGACGCTGATTCCGCGGCGTCTGCCACAGCGGAAGCCACTGCGACTCCGCCCAGATGCGCTCCAGCACAGGGATGGAGTACAGCCGCCAGACGGAGTGAGGCGTCTTGGGGTCGCCTGGCTTGATATGCAGGGCCACAGGGCCGGGCATGAGCATCGGCAGGCCCTGGATCGCGCCCGCGAGCACGCCGGTGGTCTCGTCCGGGAAGACCACGTGCTCGGTGTGCACGATGCGGCCTTCGGGCCGGATTTCTTCCCGCAGGATCGGACGCCCCGTCGCCGCGATGAGGTTGAAGTGCTCCAGCGCGGGGGCCATGGGGTCGGGGCTGCCGTAGGTCTGGAAGAAGGAGGGATTGACGGAGATCAGCAGGTTCTTGCCCTGCTTGGCCAGCTCCGTCGCGACCTCGCCCAGCTTGGTCGCACGCTGGGCGCCGCTGCTGCCGGTGGAGTCGCTGCCCTCGGTGGAGTCGGCGGGGAAGATGATGTAGACGACCGGCCTCTTGCCCTCGGGGTTGAGGGAGGCCAGCCGCGGCGGGGCATTGTCCTGGACGACGGCCCACTCGATGATGTCGATGCCGTGGAACTGGAGACGGTTGAAGACCGCGCCGAAGTTACGCTCGACGATCTGCGGCTGATCGAAGAAGGGCCGCTCCGCATGAACCAGCACGGCGATGGGCCGGAAGGGGCTGAGCATCGAGCCGATGCCGGTGGTGATGAGCTCCTCGACGCGTCGGTTCAGGTCTGCCTTGCCCAGGCCGGTGGCGTCAAGCCACGCGGTGGAGGGCATGAGCAGGTCGAGGTCCATCGCGGTGATGCCCAGCGACTGCGGGCCGATGATGAGGGCCGCGTTGCCGGAGCGGAGCGCGTCGGCGATGCGGAGCAGATCGAGCCGCTTGAGACGGCGGAGGCTCTCGAGCAGCACGGCGGTCTGGTCGCGCTGGTGGTCAACGGTGGTGATGATGGAGCGCGCGGCCTGTGCGGGGACACCGGCGTTGGCGGGCTGCTCGGCGAACTTGCGCAGCTGACGGGAAAGCTCGCTGAGCTGATCGACTGCGCGGGAAAGCACATCGCCCATCGTCCTTGCCGCGGCGTCGGTGGCGGGCAGCGGAATGTCGTCCAGCTTCCTCGCCAGCAGCTCACTCGTCTGCGTCACGGCGGCGCTGAGGTCCTGGCTCATCACGCGGGCGTTCGCCGCGGCGGTCTCAAAGAAGCGCCGGTTGGGGTCCGCGCCCACGCCGGGGATCAGGCTCTGGACCTGGAGCAGGCTGTTGGACAGTTCCGCGCCCATGTACGCGGAGAGCGCCTGGGCGGCGGTGGAGGAGAGGTTGATCGCGGCGGTCTGGTCGTCGATCAGCGAGCGGTCGCGCCGGACGAGGTCGCGCAGGAGCGCTTTGTACGCCTCCAGCCCGCTGACGGAGCCCGTGTCGATCAGCGAGTAGTCGATCCTCCGTGAGGACCGCTTCATCTCGCTGAGCACGTCCTTGACACGGTCGCGGGCCCGCGGGTCCACGCCCTTGTAGTCCGCCGCGACCACGATGCGGATCTGGTCCTGCAGACGCACCAGCAGCTTGGAGGTCCGCGGAGAAAGCTTCTGCGTGCCCGCGGCGGTCATGTCGAAGCGTGCGTGGTAGCGCTCCGAAACGACGTTGCCCACCACGACAAGCGCGGTGACGGCCAGGATCGTGACCGCGGTGGTGAAGTACACCTTCATCCGCCGCTGCGAGCCGCTGACGGCGGGCCCACGCGGCGGCGCGGGGGGCGGGCCCTGGAGGATCGTTGTGCTTAGCGCCATCGACGCAGCTCCACGCTCGCGACCGCCAGGAGGAGGAACCAGACGGTGACGCTGAGGAAAAAGACGATGTGGCCGGTGTCGATCACGCCGCGGGCGAAGTCCTCCACCCGCGGCTTGAGCAGCATCGCGTAAAGGATGGGCTTCGCCACGTCCGGCACGCGCGCGTACGCGGCCTCAAGGAAGATGAGGCCCAGGATCGCAAAGAGCGTGATCATGAACGCCAGCGTCGCGTTGCTCGTGAGCGACGACGCGAACGTCCCGATCGACAGATACAGCAGCCCCAGCAGAATGAGGCAGGTGTAGCCGGAGATGAGCGGCCCGATGTCCGGCTCGGGCTGCGAGACGCGGAAGAGCACCGCGACGTAGGTCAGCGTGGGCAGGAGCATCATTACGAGGAACATCGCCCCGCCCATGAACTTGCCCAGCACCAGCCCCGGCCCGGAGAGCGGGGACGTCAGCAGCGGCTCGATCGTGCCGTGGCGCAGCTCGTCCGCCAGCAGGCGCATGGAGATCGCCGGCACCACGGGCAGCAGCAGCCACCCGGAGAGCACGAAGAACGAGCGCAGGCTCGCCGGCTCCCCAGGAATCAGGATCGACAGGGCGAACACCAGCCCCGTCAGGAACAGGTACAGGGCGATGATGATCCATCCGGCGGGTTGCCGGAAGTACGCCCCTAGCTCACGCGTCGCGATGGCGGCGGTGGCGCTCATGCTGCATTCTCCGCGGAGGTGTCGGGCCTGATCACGCCCGCGCTCTCTTCATCCTCTGCCTCCGGCGTCGGCGTCTCGACCTCCTCGATCAGCCGCAGGAAGACGCGCTCCAGCGTCACCGCGTCCGTGCGCAGCTCGCGGAGCATGATGCCGTTCTGCATCGCGGCCTGGGCGATGGCCTCCCGGAGGTCCGGAGCCCCCTTGCGCGACTGGATCACCCAATGCGTCCAGTCCGTCAGGACGCCCGGCCGGTCAGGGTTGGTGCGTCGCACGCTCTGGACATACGGCACCTGCGTCATCGTGCGGATGAACCGGTCGTCGTCCCCGGCGCGGCCACCCTTCGCCTGGACCAGGTACGTCCCCTGATCCCCCGCGTCGCGGATGAGCTGGGCGGGCGAGCCGTCGGCCCGGACCTTGCCCGCGGCGACGATGATCACCCGGTCGCAGATCTTCTCGACCTCCGGGAGGATGTGCGAGCTCATCAGCATCGTGCGGTCCGAGGCCAGCTCCCGGACGAGTTGGCGGGTCTCCCGGATCTGCGTGGGGTCCAGGCCGTTGCTCGGTTCATCCAGGACCAGCACCGGGGGATTGTGCAGAAGGGCGGCGGCCAGGCCGACGCGCTGCCGGAACCCCTTGCTCAACTTGCTGATACGACGCTTGCGGACCTCCTTCAGCCAGCACCGGGTGATGACGTGCTCCACCGCCATCTTCCGGGTGCGGCGGTCCATGTTGAAGAGCTTGCCGCGGAAGTGCAGGAAGTCCACGACCCGCATCTCGGGGTAGAGCGGTGTGGATTCCGGGAGATACCCCAGCCGAAGGTGGGCGAGGCGGGGCTGGTCGATGGTATCGAAGCCGCCGATAAGAACGCGCCCACGGTCGGGGAGGTAGTAGCCGGTGATCATCCGGATGGTGGTTGTCTTGCCGGCACCGTTTGGTCCGAGCAAACCCGCAACCTGTCCGGGCTTCAGCTCGAATGAAATACCTTGGACGGCCTTGACGTCCCCGAATGACTTGTGAACGTCGTCAACGAGCAGCATGAGAGTTCTGGTCCAGTTCAGTTGGGCGACCCGATAAAAGTCCCGAGGGTCGCAGCATTCGTTATCGGTCGCGGTTAGGAGATTGGATCGGCCAGTCGGCGGGCCGAGGCCCAACACTTCGCTACACTTCTCACGGCAGGAGGCCGAGGTCCCCTGAAATGTCCGGCAGGAGCCATGAAACTCATCGAACTCCGGTCGCGGCGGAACCTTCCGACGGGCCGGTGGCCGTCCGTGTTCGGCAGAGCGTCAGTTTGAGCGACTCGTCCGGCCATCCCGGTGGACCAGACCCGACCGACCACTCTACGCGGGAACCCTCACCCGGTTCTGAGCCCGCTTCTCATTCACCCGTGCCTACTCCGCAGGATCCTGACAACCCGTCCCAGCAGTCTCCCGAAGGCCAGGCTTGGGATCATTCAGTCGGCACCCTGGCGCTCACGCTGCTCAACGCCATCGGGGAAGGGGTTGGGCTGTACACCCGATCGGGCTTGCCGATCTGGTCCAACGAACTGCTCAAAGGCATCACGGGCGCGATGCACGAACGAGTGGGGTGGGCGTGCCGACAGTTCGACCGTGATCACCCCTCGCCCCCCCTTGACCTCCCATATCCCGTTCCTTCTGTCCGGTCCGAGTTTCTGCTTGCAGACTCGGACCGTTTCTTTGAGGTGTCGATCACGCCCCTGCCTCGGAGCACGCTTACGGCCCTGGGCGAGGGAATGAAGCGGTGGGGCGACAGCCTGGTGGTGATCCTCCGCGACGTCACCGCGGCGAAGAAGCTCCAGCAGCGGATCAACGCCATCGACCTGGCCGGCAGCGAGCTGGTCCGCTTCGACGCGGATGTGGTGCGCAAGTACAACGCCCACGAGCGCTTGAAGCTGCTGGAAGAGAAGATCATCCGCGTCGCCCGCGACCTCCTGCACTTCGACCACTTCGCCATCCGGCTGCTGGACGAGCGTTCCGGAAAGCTGGAGCTGGTGATCGGCTACGGCCTGCCCGCGGAGTTCGGCGAGACCGTCATCCGCCCCTCGCTGGAGAACTACGGCATCAGCGGGCACGTCGCGGCTTCGGGCCGCAGCTACATCTGCAGCGACACCAGCCGTGATGACCTGTACCTGCCCGGCGTGGAGGGGGCCCGTAGCTCGCTCACGGTCCCCCTGCGGGTCCACGACAAGATCATCGGGATCATGAACGTCGAGAGCCTCCAGGTGGAGGCCTTCGACGAGGAGGACCGCCAGCTCGGCGAAATCTTCGGCCGCTACGTGGCCGTGGCGCTCAACCTGCTGGACCTGCTGGTGGTGGAGCGCAGCAGCACCAACCAGACCATCACCGGGCGCGTGGCGGTGGAGCTGAACGAGCCGCTGCAGGACATCGCCCACGAGGTCGAGGTGCTGGAGATCGAGACCGCCAATGCCGGCCCCTCGACGCACTCGCACCTGGAGCGCATCAAGCGCGACCTGGAGGCGATCCGGAACCGCATCCGGGAGTGTGCCGCTGGCCCGGCCACGTTGCTGGGCGTGGAGCAGGCGCTGGCGGACAAGACGCAGGACCCCTTGCTCAAGGGCAAGCGCGTGCTCATCGCCGACGACGAGCCCCGCATCCGTCGCATCATCGGGGACGTGCTCTCCACCCGCGGCTGCACGGCCACCGTCTGTAAGAACGGGGCCGAAGCCATCGCCGCGCTGGAGGAGGCCGGGCCCAACGGCTTCGACCTCGTGATCAGCGACATCCGGATGCCCGACCACAACGGCTACGAGATCTTCGCGGCCTCGCACAAGCAGAACCCCGGCGTGCCGGTGATCCTCATGACCGGCTTCGGCTATGATCCGCACCACTCGATCGTGCGGGCCAGCCAGGAGGGGCTCCAGAGCGTGCTCTTCAAGCCCTTCCAGGTGGAACGCCTGCTCGATGAAGTGCGCAAGGCGCTGAAGAAGTAAGCCGCGCGGTCTGATCTCGCTTCTTCCTGCCGCGGCTGCTCAACCCGCCCACTCAAAACGACGAAAAACCGGTCCGGAAGGCCCCGATGCCGGGCCCACTGTCCTTACGGCCTGAGGTGTTGCGTTGCCGCGGCGTCTAAATGCCGGGGTGAAAGTAGGTTCATGCGCGCAGGATCCCGGTGGAGTTTGAACGAGGGCGTCGTACATATGAGGGCTGGCGTCACCGATACCCACGAGGAGAGCGATATGGAGACCCTCTCAATCCCCCGCGCCCTGACGACTTCCCTTCGGTCCTTCGCCCGCAAGGCGTTCGTGGTGGCGGTGATCGCCGCCGCCGCGGGGGTCGCGTCCTCCGCCCTTCTCGCGGGGTGCGAAGAAAAGGGCCCTGCCGAGAAAGCGGGGGAGAACATCGACAAGGCAGCCAAGGACGTAGGCGACGCCGTGAAGGAAACCGGCGAGAAGATCAAGGACGCCGGCAAGTAACCGTCATGCGCGTGCGGCGACGATCACCCGCGGCTTGCCGAAGTCATCCTTCAGCGTGCGCACGTCTGTCAGGTCCGGGTGAGCCCGTGCCAGCTCCGCCGCTTCATGGGCGCGCGATTCTGCGACCTCGATCAGCATCAGCCCCCGCGGCCGCAGGTGCCGCGGCCCGTCGGCGATGATGCGGCGGACGAACGCCAGGCCGTCCGGCCCACCCCGGAGGGCTGTGTGTGGCTCGTAGTCCTTGACGTTGGGCTCCACCGCGGGCCATTCATCGTCGGGGATGTAAGGCGGATTGCTGACGAGATAGTCGATGGAAGCGGCGGCGCGGGCGATGGGGTGCTCGTCCAGAGGCGCGAGCAGGTCGCCCTGCAGGAAGTCGATGCGCTCGGTCACGCCGTGCCGCTCGGCGTTGATGCGGGCCACGTCGAGGGCGTCCGGGCTGATGTCCGAGGCAACAGCCCGCGCGCCGGGCAGGTTCTTGAGCAGGGCGATGGCGATGCACCCCGATCCGGTGCAGATGTCGGCGATGAAAAGCCCTTCTCCCTTCGCCGCGGCGCTGCCGTGACGGGCGCGGTGGTGCTGCAGGACTTCCTCGACGATGGTCTGGGTCTCGGGGCGCGGGATGAGCACGCGCCGATCAACCAGGAACTCCAGGCCGAAGAAGCGCTCCTTGCCCACGAGATACTGGATGGGCTCGTGCTTGAGGGCCCGCTGCACGAGGTTGCGCAAGGTTTCACGTTCGAGAAGGGAGGCTGGGCGGTCGGGGCTGGTGTACAGCTCGAGCGTCTTGCAGCCGATCACGTGCTCGAGCAGCATTTCCGCCTGCTTGCGCGGCGCGTCGAGGCCCTTCTTCTGGAAGGCCTCCTGCATCCACGCGAGAAGCCGGCGCGTGGTCCAGGGGGAGGTGTCGGCGTGCGCGCTCACGCGAAGATGGTAGTGCAAAGGTGGGGGACTGGGGTCAGACGCCCACGCCGCTGGTCTCCAGCAGCGTCTTGAAGAGGCCGCTGAAGACGAAGTTGTGACGCGGGAACTCGGCCCCGGCCATGTTGTGGTCGATGTGGCTGAACATCAGGTCGATCGCGCCGATGGTCCTCGCCCGGCCGTCCGCGGGGTCGAGAAGCTCGACCGTGCCCGCCGTGGAAGCCCCCGCGGCGTCGAGCTGCTGGATCGTCGCCGTGTACCGGAGCGTGTAGCCCGGCGTGGCGTCCTCGGTCAGCTCCACGCGGCTGATCTTGGCGAGGGCCACCTTCTCCTTGAAGCCGTTGGCGTGGCCGACGAGAATCCCCGCCGTCTGGGCCATGCCCTCGACGATGAGGCTCGCGGGCATCACCGGCCGCGGAAGGTCGTGCAGATGCTCCTCCGCCATGGAGATGTTCTTGAGCGCGACCAGCTTCTGCCGCGGCTCAAGCAGGACGACTCTGTCGATCCACATCCACCGCATGGCGGCTCCAAAGCCCAAACGCTCAAGCTAACCAGAACCCGCAAGAGCCTTGAGGGCGAGATTCCGGCTCACGACGCCTGCAGCTTGTTCTGCACGAACTTGACCAGCGCCTCAACGGTGAACACGTTGGCGACGTTGCTCAACTGCGGGTCCTGCTCGAACTTGGAGAAGTCCACGTGCGGCATGCGGGCCTTGAGGGCCGCGATGCCCTCGGGGGTCACCTTGCCGTCCTGGACGTACTTGGGGTCCTGGGCGACGTTGTCGGGGAAGAGCTCGCCCTGGTTGATCTTGATGCCGAAGGCCTGCTCGAGTTTGAACACGATGTCGAGGAAGTCGATGGACTCGGCTCCCAGGTCGCGCGTCAATACAGCGCTCATGGTGACCTCTTCCTCATCCACCGCGAGCGCGTCCATCAGCACCGTGCGAATCTTCTGGAATACCTCGTCCTGCGTCATCGTGCGTCAACCCCCAGTTCTGGGAAGGGAAAGGTGCAATGGTAGACCGTCGCAAGTGAGCTTGTACAAACATCGAGGAAGTTGGCGGGGTGATCTTCCGTCGGACTTCGCTCTAAGTCACTGATGGCTCCGCAGTTCCGTTCGAGACAATCAGCGGGCGAAGCGTGAATCGGCCCGACGCCGCGACCCCCGGCTCACCCCCCTGGGGGTCCAGAAGGGTCGCCTCCCCCTTCAGGTCGAACGTCCCCGCCTCTTCCTTGTGCAGGGTGACCTCCACCCGCAGGGTGGCCCCGGGCTTGACGAAGCGGCCGAACTTGAGGGCCCGCACCCGCCCGAGGGCCAGCGGCCCTGGGTGCCGCGTCGCCAGCAGCCGCTGCCCGGCCTGGACGAGCGCTTCGAGCATCATCACCCCCGGCAGGACCGGGAAGCTGGGGAAGTGGTCCTGGAGGTACTCCTCCGCCGCGGTCACGTGCTTGAGGGTGATGATGCGGTCCTGGGACTGCTCGAGGATGCGGTCAACAAGGTCGAAACGCATGTGCGCAGGGTAGCGGAAGAACGGGGGCGCCGCGGGCTGTATCCTCTGACTCCCCCCGGAAGGAGCGTGAGTTTGGCGGCGAAGCGGGCGAGCATGGGATTCATCGTGCTGACGGTGATGCTCGACGCGATGGGCATCGGGCTGCTGATCCCCGTCTCCCCGCGCCTGGTGCAGATGCTCGGGGGCTTTACCGACGCCCAGGCCGGGCCCTGGGTGGGGGCCCTCAACGCCACCTACGCCCTCTCGCTCTTCTGCTTTTCGTCGCTGATGGGGGTGCTGTCCGACCGCTTCGGACGCAGGCCGGTGCTGCTGGCGGCGCTCTTCGGGTCCGCCCTGGACTACTTCGTCGCGGCGTGGGCGCCGACGCTGTCGGTGCTCTTCGTGACCCGGGCGATCAGCGGTGCGACGGGGGCGAGCGTCACGGTCGCGAACGCCTACATCGCGGACGTCACCTCTCCCGCCAAGCGCGGCGCGGCGTTCGGGATGACGATGGCCGCGTTCGGCCTGGGGTTCGTGATCGGCCCTCTGCTGGGCGGCGTGCTGGGCGACCCCACGCACAATCTGCCGCTGATCGGCGCAGGAAGCGTGCGCTACCCCTTCATCGCGGCGGGAACGCTGACGGTGTTGAACTGGCTGTACGGGCTGCTGGTGGTCCCCGAGTCGCTCGCCCAGGAGCGGCGCGCGCCGCTGCGGATCGAACGCGCCAACCCGATCGGCGCTTTCCGCGGCTTGAAGGGCTACCCGCTGGTGCGGGAGCTGGGGCTCGCCCTCTTTTTCCTGAGCATGGCCCAGTACGCCCTGCACGCGACGTGGGTGCTGTACACCGGGCACCGGTTCGGTTGGGGGTCGCGTCATGTCGGCCTGTCGCTGTTCGCGGTGGGGCTGACGACCTTCTTCGTGCAGGGCGTGCTGACGAAAAAGATCATTCATTGGCTCGGCGAGCGCAGGACGCTGATGGTCGGCACGGTGATCAGCGTGCTTGCATACGTGGGATACGGCACGGCGTGGAAGGGATGGATGATGTTCGTGGTCATCGCCTACGGCTGCTTCGCGGGAATCTCCCAGCCCGCATTGCAGGCGATGATCACCAAGACGGTGCGCCCCGACGAGCAGGGGGCCACGCAGGGGGCGCTCTCGGCTCTGGCGAGCGTCGCGGCGATCATGGGGCCTGTGGCCGGAGGTCTGGTGTTCGAGGTCTTTACGGAGAACCAGGACGCCCTGTACCTGCCCGGCGCTTCGTTCTACATGTCCGCGCTGCTCGCGGGCGTGGGGGCGATGCTCGCGTGGCACGCCGTGTGGCCCGGCAGGCACCTGGCCCACGGCCAGAACAGCGTCGCAGCCCAGGACGCGGCGGGGGGTGAAGCGTGAGCGCCGCGCAGACCATCGGGCACTACGTGATCGAAGGCGAGCTGGGCCGCGGCGGCATGGGCGTGGTCTACCGCGCCGTGGATACGAAGCTGGGGCGCACGGTCGCCATCAAGAGCCTGCCGCCCGAGTACGCGGGCGACATGATGTGGCGCACCCGTTTCGAGGCAGAGGCACGAACGCTCGCGGCCATCAACCATCCGAACATCGCCGGGATCTACGGCATCGAGACCGACGCCACCGGGACGTACCTCGTGCTGGAGCTGGCGGAAGGCCCCACGCTGGCCCAGCGCATCGCCTCCTCGCCTCCGGGTGTGGAAGAAGCGCTCGGCATCGTGCGTCAGGTGGCGCTGGGGCTGGCCGAGGCGCACGCGCAGGGAATCGTGCACCGAGACCTCAAGCCGGGGAACGTGAAGGTTCGCGCCGACGGGCTCGTGAAGGTGCTGGACTTCGGCATCGCCAAGTCGGGCAAAGCCGATGCCCCCGTGGACCCCTTTGCCCCCACGATGCAGCAGCAGGTGAAGCACACCACCGTGCCCGGCTTCATGCTCGGCACGCCGGGGTATATGTCCCCCGAGCAGGCCCGCGGTCACAACGTGGACGCGGCCACAGACGTCTGGGCCCTTGGGTGCGTGCTCTACGAGTGCCTCGCGCACCGTGCCGCCTTTCCGGGAGACACGCTCGCGGACGTGATCGCGGTGACGATCCTGGGCGAGCCGGATTGGGCTGCCTTGCCTCGAACCACGCCCGGGCGCGTGTTGCGGCTGCTTCAGTCTTGCCTGAAGAAGAACGTTTCGGAGCGGTCCGTCACCATGCGGCAAGTGGTGGGGGCCCTGGAGGAATCGCTGCGCGAGCTTTCGGTCGGGCGGGTGTTCGTGACCACCACCTCGGGCCCGGCCGACGACGGCCCGCCCGAACGCGGCAACGTGCACGCCCCGGAACGGCCGCTCGCCGGGCGAGATAGCTTCCTGCGCGACATCGCCGGGCTGCTGGAACGGCGGCGTCTGGTGACGCTGACGGGCGGGCCGGGCTCGGGCGTCACGAGCGCCGCGGCTGCAGCGGCGATCAACGCCGCGAGCGGGCTTCGCGGCGGTGCGTGGTGGGTGACGCTGCCGGCGCTGGGAGACGCCACGCTCCCCGCCGTGCTGACGGCATTCTCCATGCGCGTCCGCGGGCGCGGCGCAGGGGTCCTGGAAGAACTGGTGGAGCGCATCGGCGCCCGCCCGGCTCTGCTGGTGCTGGACGGCTGTTCGCACGCGCCGGCAGGGGCCGCGGGCACGGTGGTGCCGCTGCTGCGGGCATGCCCCAACCTGCGCGTGCTGGCGACCGCACGGTCGCCGCTGGGCGTGGACGGCGAATGGGCCGCGCCGGTTGGCACGCTCGGCGATGACGGGCCTCCGGCTTTGGCCTGGGCCCGTCTGTTGCTGGAGCGCATCCCCGGCAACGGCGGCGCGTGGCGTGAGCGGGCGGGCGAGGCCCTGCGCGTCGCGCAACTTCTCAAGGGCAGCCCGCAGGCCATCGCCCTGTGCGCCGGGCTCGCGGCCACGATGCCCCCCGCGACTTTCGAAGCTCAACTCCGCCAGCGTGCCATGGTGATGGGCTCGACTCTTGAGCACGTGAGCGCGGAGCAGGTGCTGACGCTGCTCGCCTCGTGGGCGGTGGACATTCAGCCGCCCGCGAATCTGGCCTTGCTGATGCGTGCGGCGTTGTTCGTGGGGCCGTGGTCCGTGCGTGCGCTCAGGGCCGTTTCCGGCGCGGCGGACGCCATGCCCGGCGCTCCCGGATGGGAAGGGCCCGCCACGCTCGCCGACCAGCGGACGGCGGAACAGCTCTCGCGCCTCGCCGCGGCGGGGCTGGTGAGGCGGGTCGTGCCGGGTGACGACCCCTCGCAGCCCGCCTGGATGCTGCCGGAAGTAGCCCGCCGCGAAGCGCTGCACCGGCTTGCTTCGACGCCGGGCGCGGAAGCGCTGGTGAAGCGTGCGTACCTGGCATACGCCCAGGCGCTGGCCGAGCACGCCGGCCAGGCCCTCCGCGGATCGCACGCCGAGATGGCGGCGCAGCGGCTGGAAGGGGCTTATGCCGACCTCACCCACGCCGCGGCACAGGCAGAGGACGGCAGCGGCATCCGCTCCGTGCTGGCGGAGCTGCTGGCGTACCGGGGCCTGGCGGTTTAAGACGCGCTCATGAGGTGGTGTCTCGCGCCGTTGCGTGGCATGGTGGGGCTATGAAACCGGTACACGAAGGGCAGTGCGGGCTCTGCGCGCACTTTGGCGAAAACCAGCCGCAGGAGCAGCCGCGGCTGGTTCAGATCCGGGTGTCTGGCATGGCCCCGGAGGACCTGGTGGAAGAATGTGGGCACCCGCGTCACGCGTCACTCCACCTCGTGGTGACGCCGATCAGCGGGTGCCAGGGATTCGAGCCGGCGCGGGCGCCGGGGCGCACCGCCGGCGCTTGATCACTTCTCTTCCGGCAGGCACAGGCACGACGCGTGCAGGGGCGTGTCGGCGTGCTCCCAGGCACGCTTGAACTTCTCCTCCACGTCGCTGGCGTCCTTCCCCTGCGCCTTGAGGGCGCGGGCGAGGCCGAAGTACGCCCACCCGTTGTTGGGGTTGCGCTGCAGGTCGTCGCGGTAGACCTGCTCGGCCTCCTTCGCACGCCCCGCGTCAAGCAGGATTGCCCCCAGGCTGTGACGCACCGGCTGCACCCAGTCCGGCGGCTCGATGTACCGCAGCGAGTCCTCGATCTCCGCGGCCTTGGTGAGGTCCGCCACCGCGCCGTCCACGTCGCCGCCGAAGTACTTCAACTCGCCCGACAGCACGAGGTCGGCCAGGTCCAGGATCTTGTGCCCTGGGTTCTGGACCATCATCGCGTCCGGAGGAACCGCCGCCTTGGCCTTGCGAAACTCGGCCTGCTCCGCGAGGGCCTCCTCGCGCTTGCCCTGCGCGTTGTACGCCGTGGCACGCGCGAAGCGCCACAGCGCGCGGGTGATGGGCAGGTACTCGGGCGGCTCAGGGAAGGCGAGCACCTCGTCCCACATGGCGAAGCGGACGAGGACTTCGGTCTGGATGGGGGTGTAGCCGTCCACGTAGAACGCCGCGGAGCGCATGAAGTCCTCGGGGATCTTGCGCACCATCTCGTTGGCGGCGCGGACGGCCTCCTCGCGCCGGCCGAGCATCATGCAGGCGTAGGCGAGGAAGTGGTCGTCGTGCGCCATGTAGAGGTGGTACGCGCCCTGATTGGGCGAGAGCTCGCGATACGCGCGGTCCACCTCGATGGCCTTGCGGTTCTGCTCCGCCGCGAGGGCCCAGCGGCCGGTGCGCGCGTCGATGTGGCTGGGCATGTGCACCATGTGTCCGGAGGCGGGCACCAGCGTGCGGAGTCGGTCGGCGACCTCGTCGGCGCGCTCAGGGGTGTCGGAGCCTTCCATGGCGTGGATGTAGTAGTGGTTCGCGCCGGGGTGGTTGGGGTTGAGCTTCAGGGCTCGCTCCAGCGCCTCGAGCGCAGGGCCGGTCTCGGGGCGGGGCTTGTAGGTGATGACCTCGTACAGGTCCCACGGGCGCAGGTCCATCAGTGCTTCGGCGTAGAGCGTGGCCACGTCGGCGTCATCCGGGAACTGCGCGTACACCTTCGCCATCGCGTCGGCGTAGGCTTGGTCGAGCGGGCGGCGCTCATCGGCGGTCAGGGGCAGCTTGCCGCTCGGCGGATTGTCGGGATCGACGTAGCGGGCTTCCAGCGCGGTGATGAGCGCGGCCTCCACCGGCGAGGCGTGCTTGATGTTCTCCTTGGCACGCTGCAGCGCCTGCCACGCGGCACGCGCCTGGTACTCCTCGATCGTCGGGGCGTTGATGTGCGGGCCGTTGCAGATCGCCACGCCCCAGTGGGCCATGGCGCAGGTTGGGTCCAGCTTCGCGGCGTACTCGAACGAGCGAATCGCCTCGTCGTGGTTGAAGGAGTACATCCAGTTCAGGCCCTGGTCGAAGTAAGCCTGGGCCTTGGCGTTGCTTGTAGAGACCTTGCGCGTGTGCGGGCCGAGGCCCTCGAACAGACGCGGCTCGGCGGCCTGCTCGGCGGCAGCCTGCGTCTGAGCAAAGACAGGGAAACTCTGGGCGCAGCCGGACATCACAGCCAGCGCCACGCAAATGCGGGTCAGCGACATGGCGATACCTCAGAATGTGCTGGCGCAGGGCATTGTTGTGCGGGGCCGCCGGATCCCCTGCGCAATGGCACACACACCCGGCGGCGAGTTTCGGCCGCCAACCTAGGTGGGTATCGTGATTCGGGTCAAGATTTTTCGGACTTGATTACTTCTTCTTGGCGTTCTTTGTAACGCCCCGGAACCGCTTCTGATCGCCCAGGTTCGGCCCCTTGTCTACGGGCTTGGGCACGCTGCGGAGCTGCGAAGCGCCGGTGGCGATGCTGGTCACCTTCTTGTTGATGGTGGGGGGCTTGAGGTTGGGACCGGAGGCGGGCTTGGGCAGCGGATCGAACTTGCTCGGGTAGGTCGTCAGGATCTTGCCCGACCCCTTCTTCAGGACCAGCGTGGTCTCGGTGACTTTGGCGTTGAAGGTCTGGCCGTTCTGGGCGACGCGGGCGATGGGGGCGGTGCGGCCCGCGCTGCCGGAGATGGTCATGGCCTGGTGCTGGTTCGCGCCCTTGGCCTGCGTCGCGAGATTCTTCATCTGCGACGTGCCGAGAACCTTGGCCACCGTCTTGTTCTGGTCGTGCGCGGTCTTGAAGCTCGTGGCGACCGGGATGTTGCGGTTCTTGAGCTGCTGATCGCTCATGCCGACGTGCCTGGAGCGGCTGTGGCCGCCCGCGGTTTCCGCCTTGTTCAGCTTGGAGTTGGCCAGCTGCGTCTTGGACTTTCCGGGCAGCGGCGGGGGTTTGGGGATGGTGCTCTTCGGACCGCTGGGCTTGGCGTTCATCTTGGACATGGCGAGGCTCCGGTACAGGGGCGAGGGTGAAGAACGGACCTGAGCATGGTGTAACCGGGAGCGAGGGGAGAACGCAAGGACACGTGAGCAGAAATCGCCAAAAACGAAAACGGCCTCCGCGAGGGCGGAGGCCGTCGTGATTCGCTCGTAAACAGGTCAGCCTTGGAACGGTCAGCCTTGGAACGGTCAGCCCTTGATGGCCGTGACCTTCAGCTTCGTGTAGCGCTGGCGGTGGCCGGTCTTCTTCTGCCAGGCCTTCTTCGCCTGGAAGTGCTGGATGTGGAGCTTCTCGCCCTTGACGACGGGCTCCACGACCTCGGCGGTGACCGAGGCGCCGGCGACGTACGGCGTACCGATCTTGGCGGTGCCGCCGACCTCGCCCACGACGAGGACGTTTCCGAAGGTGATCTTCTTGCCTGCCTCGGCCTGGCCCTCGTCGATGAGATCCACCAGGATCTCATCGCCCTGGGTGACCTTGCGCTGGCTGCCGGACTCTTCGATGATGGCGTACATGGGGGGCTCCGAGAAGGGCCGGAATAGTAGCGCCGGACAGGCAGGGGGCAAGACCTTTGGCCCTCCAAGGCCCTTTACAGGGGCTTGGGCATGGAATCCCCATTCTGCCACGAATACACTCCCTCCCCCCGCGGGTGCCCCCCAAAAGCCCCGCGAGGAGCCCTGGGCGTGTGCCGGAGTGGCCAAACGGGGCAGACTGTAAATCTGTTGGCGAAAGCCTACGGGGGTTCGAATCCCTCCGCGCCCACTTCCACCAGCCTCCGCAAGTGCGGGGGCTGGTGCTTTTTTGGGGGGGTGGAAGGGGCTGGAAACGGCCCGCCCGCCCGTCAGGGCGGGGAGCCGCGGGAGTCAACGGTGGCCGCGCCGGAAGTCCCGCCGGTGCTCAATCCGGCGGTGGTCGTGACGCCGGAAGTCCCGCCGGTCGTGGAACCGGTGGTGGCAGTGGTCGCACTTGCCCTTGGTGACGTGAACGTGCTTGGGGATGACGCGGACGGTGACGGCCGCGCGGGGCATGACCTTGCGGAGCACGATCACGGTGTTCGGGTGGCGGGTCGTGCTCGCCTCGGCGGGGGCGGCGGCCAAGTTCCCCACGAAGGCGAAGGCGGCGACGCAGAGGCCGGCGATCTTCTTGCTCAGGAACATGGCTCGAGTCCTTTCAGCGGGGCGTTCGGGACGGCGTCACAGCGCACGCCGCAACGAGCGGCGCAGGCCTTGTTGTCTGCCTCACGAAAGCCCTTGTTTATCGGCCGCGATCATCCGCGGCTCGTCGCCATGTAGAACGTGCGTGCTCCGCGCGTATTTCACGCGCCGCTGCATGGTGGACGGCCAGAAGTGGGGGCTCAGTACGTGTACGCCGGTTCTTCCGAGGCTTTCTTCGCAGCGAGGGCCGCGGGTCCGACCACCGCGCCCACGGCAAGCGCCGTCGCGATCAGCGCGACGGCGACACGCACAAGCGGACGCTTGATCGGCAGCAGCGTCGCGGCGGGGGTGATGAGCGTTGCCAGCAGCAGCACGACGACGCCGTACATGGGCACGCCGGGGTCGGGGTAGTGGTACCCACTGGCAAGGAAGCCCGCGAGGAGCGGCAGGGCGTACACGGCGACGGCGCGAGCGGCGGCCGGCGTGCGGAAGGCCAGCAGCGCCGCGGGGCCCAGCGCCGCCGAAGCGGACATGGCGTAGATGCCCACGATGCGCAGGTTGGAGGCGACCACGAGCACCGAAGCCCCTCCGACGATGATGCAGAGGGAGAGCATGGCCGCGGTCGCGTTGGTGCGTGTCGAGCCCGCCTGCACGCCGAGGCACAGGGCAGGGGCGACCAGAGCCGCGGCGATGGAGGTGATCCACAGCGTGGACATCGGGACCGCGTGCGGCGTCAGAGGCTTGGTGATGAGAAAAACGACCGCCCCCGCGGCGGCGGCCAGAACCCAGCCGACGCGGGGGCGGACAATCGCGTCCAACAACCCCAGCGCGATCAGCACCGGGGCGCACCAGAAGAGCCAGTCCGTGCCGTCACGCGGCGGGAACTTCGGCGCTCCTCCGGCGATGAGCAGGTAGCCCGCGAGGAAGCCAGCGCCCACGCCCAGCGGCATGAGCCAGGCCCACCGCCGCCACGCGGCGATGAGCGCAAAAAAGGTGGCGACGCCCACGGGGACGCCGGCGCCGAGCAGCAGCTCGCGAAGCTCCAACATGCGTGTTTCCCGGCCCAGGGCGGGCGGCCCCGCCCCGGGCGCAGCGGTTGAAACTCAGGACTTCACGCCGGCGATCCCGGCGATGAACTTCACCTCGTCGGAGAGGCCGGGATTGCCCTTGAACTCGAAGTCGCTCATCTTGATCGTCACCGTGGCCTCGATGCCGGCGCGCTCGCGACCGCCCTGGCCCGCGGCCTTGCCCGTGATCTCGATCGGGACGGTGAGCTCCTTCTTCACGCCGTGAAGCTCCAGCGTGCCGGTCACCAGCAGGGTGTCACCCTCGCCCTTGGCGACCGAGGAACTGGTGAAGCGGATGACGGGGTACTGCTTGGCGTTGAAGAAGTCTGGGCTGCGGAGGTGGTTGTCGCGCTTCTCGTTGCCCGTGAAGACGTTGTCGGCCTTCAGCTCGATGTTGAAGCTGCACTTGGCCGGATCGTCGTCGAGCGTGAAGGTGCCGCTCGGGCCGCTGAAGAGGCCCCAGAAGGGAGAGGCGTTGGCGTGCTTCACGCGGAAGACCACGTTGGAGTGCACCGAATCGATGGTGTAGGTGCTGCTTTCGGCCGCAGCGACCGCGACGGGGCTGGGCTCCTTCGCGGGGACGGCGGCGATGCCGACTGCGGAGGCGACGGCGAGCAGAGGAACGATCAGAATGCGGGCCATACAGACTCCTTGCGTTGTTCGGCGTTGAGCCGGAATCAGATTATAAGACGAGCACCAGCTCCGTAACGCAAGCCGCGCACCCCCTTTTCGTGCGGGTCTGTGCGCACAGCAGCGAGGCATCGGCGAAGAAGCGACGCGGCATGTCGAGCTTTGTTTCAGACAGTGTTCAGGCTGCCCCGCCCAGGCGCATCGCGCTGGTCTGGGCCGGGAAGCGCACGCGGAGGACCGCGCCGCCGCGGACGCCCTCCCGCCCGGTCAACTCGATGGTCCCGCCCATGCCCTGCACGACGTTGCGCGCCACGGCAAGACCGACGCCCGCGCCGCGGGGCTTGGTGCTGAAGCCCAGGTCAAAGACGCGGGAGGCGTTGCCAGGCGGCACGCCCACGCCGTCGTCGGTGATTTCGAGCAGGTACCAGTCGCGCGTGTCGCGCCCGTAGCCGCCCACGACCGGCGGCTTGTCGTATCGCGCTGTGATGTCGATGCGCCCGCGCACGCCCCGCCGCGAGATGGACTCCACGGCGTTCTGCAGGCCGTTGAGCACGACGGTGTACAGCGCGCCGCAGGGCATGCCGGCAACGCCGGGGGAAAGCTCCGTGTGGATCTCGATGCCGCGGTTGCGGGCGGTCGGCGTCAGGACCTCGACCGCGTGGGCGATGGCCTCACCGAGCGTGACCGGGCGAGAGCGCGAGACGGCCGCCGACCCCAGCGGCAAAGAAGGGCCCTGCATCGCCGTGTGCACGAGCTCGCTCATGCGCTCCAGCGCTTCCGCGGCGGTGGTGAGCTGACGCTCGACCGCGCCGGCGGTGGCGACGGCAAGCACCCCCTCGCCCGTCAGTCGAGTCTTGAGGGTTTCAAGGCTGGCGCGGGTTCCGTCCAGCAGCTTGCTCAGGCGGTTGATGAGTTCGGAGAGGTGCTCGACCTCCTCGTAGCTGGCGAGAGGCCCGACCACGGCGTTGTTCGCGCCGGTCATGGGGGGACGCTCCCGTCCTGGCCGGCCGGGCGTGGGCTTCTGGGGGTCGCGCTCCATCGCCGTGTTGATCGGTCCTCGGTCGGGACCGGGCACGGCGCGCGCAGGAACAGAGCGGCGGGGTGGTGGGGTTATGCCGTCTTCAACGCCGGTAGGGGTTGGAAGGCCGCCGCGAAGGTCCGAGATTCACCGTCTCAGTTGAGGGGGGAGACGGTGAACGCGGCGCGGTCCAGGCCTTCGACGCGGGCGATCAGGTGGAGCTTGATGCCGGTGTCGAGGAGCGACCGTCCCTGGCGGGCGTCCGAGAGCATGAGGTGCAGCGTGGCATCTCCGGCCTGCTTGAGGGCGGGCGAGGCGACGGAGAGCAGCGGGGTGTGGGCGTGGGCCCACGCCGCGGCGGTCAGCAGGCGCTGCACCCCGATCTCGACGGGCAGGCTCGCGGGGGCGATGAGGTGGAGTGATCCAGCCGCGTCAGCCGCAAGCGTGATCCCGTCGGCGTAGGGGCAGGAGATGGAAAGCGGGGTCAGCCCTTGGGGCAGAGGATCCGCAGCGGGGGCGGGCGGGGTCAGGAGCGAGAAAGGCATAGAGGCAACGACCGGCTCGCCGGCCGCGGAAGGTTCGGAGGCAATGAGAGGCTCAGGGGCGACACGAGCCTGCGGGGCGGGCCGAGCCTGCGGGGCGGGCCGGGCCT
>Ga0065721_10049366_pt1 | contig 35946 bp, 28 predicted proteins | sample Mesricmetagenome_FD_59108 | JGI IMG/M metagenome (GOLD analysis project Ga0065721, IMG submission 59108) | Mesophilic microbial community from rice straw/compost enrichment Sample: eDNA_1 v2 (version 2) | ecosystem: Engineered > Solid waste > Grass > Composting > Bioreactor | place: USA: Davis... | reverse complement strand
TCTCTTCCTGGCTTTGGCCGCTGTCCAGCCATTCGAGGATCGCCGCCTTGGCGCGCGAGGCGTCATGTCCCGCACTCCGCAGGGCATTCTCCAGTATGATCCGCAGGATATGCGGCAGCCGTTCGAGATCGCCGCCTGCTGCCGCGGGAAGATCGACGATGCGGAGGGATTGTCCGGCAACCGAAAGAAAAGCCACGCCTGTTTGCGTCCGGGTTTTCGCGAGCATAGGCGGATATTGCATGTTGAATCATCAAAATGCAACAATGAATTGCATTTTGGTGTCGAAACATGGCAAATGGCGGCAACGGTGTGGGTCAGGGCCTAGTGTCAGCGGTGCTCTCAGGCCCTGCTGAGCCTGCGTCGATTTCCCGACCCAGGAAGGTGGGAAGCGGGAGGCCGATAGGCAGAGGGCCTGTTGCGGCCGAAAGCTTGTCTCGAAAGGGCTAAGGGAGGCGGAGCCTGCGCTTCCGAGAGAGTGCCGGAGCCCTTTGGTCATATGGTGCGAGCCGAGCAGCTTGGGCGGCATGGCCGCGACCACCCACACGCCGGCTTCAGCCTCGTCGTGCCTCTCGGTGCCTCTCATCCTGCGGCATGAAGCTCACATTGAGCAGGATACCTCGCGATAGTCGCTTAGCCCGCAACGCCTTCGAGCCTATCCTTCATTTGCAGAGTGCCGGGGCGCCGTGGGTTTCCAAGTTCGACATTCCCCTCAGCAAGGGCACAGGGCAGGCACCCGGGCCGATTTCATATGGGAGGTTTGCATGACGCAGGAGAGCGACAACGTTGCGGTCTTGAAGGACGCTTATGCCCAATGGGCAGGCCAGAAAGGCGCGGATTGCGAGTGCTGGATGAACATCATCGCGGAGGATGTCTCGCTGAGCTCTCTGGCCAATGGCTCTCCCGAAATGGCGTTTTCGACGCCGCGCAACGGCAAGTCCCAGATCCTTGATTATCTCCAGGAACTGGGACGCGACTGGGAAATGATCGATTTCGACATGGGCGATTTCATCGCTCAAGGGGATCGGGTGGTGGCCATCGGGCGTGTGGCTTGGCGGAATAAGGCAACCGGCAAGATCGCCGACACCTTGAAGGTCGACATATGGCGCTTCCAGGACGGCAAAGCAGTCGAAATGGCGGAGTTCTACGATACGGCCTGTGCATTCGCGGCTGCGACGCCATAAAGCCATTCGGTCGGGCTGCGCCCTCTGCGTGAGAGCGCTTCAGAGGCCAAACTCACGGTCAAGCCTTCCGCTTTTCGAAAGGCGCCGGCTGGGCTGCTCCGAGAGCAGCCGTCCTGAGGCGCCATCGGTCAGGAATGCCCTGTGCGTCCGCAAGCCGCGACGAAGGCCGCGAGCCCGGCCCGCAGGGCCTGCGCGATCTCCGGTTCGTCGGCGTTTTTCCATGAGCCTCCGACGTCCTTCTTCTCAGGTAGTTCTTCGCCAGATGCTAAGATGATGGTGCAAAAGAGGCTTTCCAGCAGAGAGCATGCAGCCGTAATACTATCTTCCGGGTCGTTGTTAGGTGCGTATCCACCGCTCCCTCCTGTGATGATCTGACAATTACACTTCAAAATGCGTGGAGTTAGCATCAGCTGTAGAGGCCCTCAAAGGCTGCCTCACACGCTCCCTAAAGGCCTTGGAAATAAGGGTTTCTGAATCTGGTTTGCCTCAAGCGAGCGGCGTTGCAAGCCATCGGACCGCCTCACCCTCATATGCATCAGTTCGCCTCACCGTGAGGCAGTCATTGGATCAGGCGTAGGGAACATGCCCAGGCTGGGCCGAATGCGGATCGTTCCCATCCAACGCTTTCGATCAGTAATGGGTCCTGGCCTTAGCTCGCATTGAAGGCGGGATGGTAGCCAACCGCGCCTCTTGGAATGGGAGATGTAAATGCCAGGCACTGGAAGTACTCAGATGGGGCATCGGCATACCGGAGCTGAGGATCGTTCTTGAACCCGAAACGGCCGTAATAACCGGGATCCCCAAGCACGACGCATCCATTCGCGTTCATGCGCTGGAGACAATTCAAACCCTCATGGATCAATGCCTGCCCGATGCCCTTCCGTTGCTGATCCGGCCGTACGGAGACCGGGCCAAGTCCATACCATCCCTGCGCCTCGTCGTTGATTGTAACAGGGGAAAAGGCGACATGACCGACAATGTCGCTGCCTTGGACCGCGACGAGCGAAATCGTCAGTGCGCCGGCGTTCCTCAGGGCATCGACAATCGCAGCCTCGGTCTGACTGCTATAAAGCATGTCCTTGAAGGCGGCGGTCGTCAGGCTTCGGATTGCATCGAAATCTTCAGAACGTTCCGGGCGGATCTGCACGTCTTTACTCCTATGGCAGCTCTGCAAGTACACTGTTCAGACAATGGCTTCAGCGGCGAATATGCCGCTCATGATGGCCGGGCCGATGCCATAACCGGGATAGGTGGTTTGGCCGGCCTGGTAGAGGCCGGGGACCGGTCCGCGATGTGGGAACTGCGCCCGGAAACCTGCTGCCGGGGACAGGCCGTAGATTGCGCCGTGATACAGGTTCATGCGGTCCTGGAAGTACCGTGGGCTCCGGACGCGCCTCACGGCGATCTCGATGGGGTGGATGCGGGAAAGCTTATGGATGGCAGCCTCTGCAATCTCGTTGGCCTGCTCGTCCGTCCAGTCCTCTGCCGATTTGTCCTGATCGATGGTCGGGTACAGCTCAACGATGCTTCCTCCGGGAGGCGCCAACTCAGGCATTGTCACGGTCGGGACAGTGTAATTGAGCCAATTGGCTGAAGCACCCGAGGGCGGCAACAACCTGTACTGCTCCTCCATGAACGGGATGCGACTCATGAAATGACTCGGCGCGTCGATGGTGTTGGACAGGCCGAGTTGGAGCGACAACGCCTTGTGTGAAAGCGGAGTTGCGGCGACTTTCCGCGCGAGGCCACCAGATGCGCGCCCTGGGTCGAGCAGGCGGGTGATGGTTGTCATGGCGCTCGTGCTTGAGACGACAGCATCGAATTCCTGGCGGCCATGCCCTGCAACGTCGAGGCCGACGACCCGGCCACCCTCAACGAGGATCCGGCTCACCCAGGAATCGAGATGGACCTGCCCGCCGTGGCTTGCCAGCGCGTCGGCGAGCACGGCGGGGATGCGGCTCATCCCGCCTTCCGGAAGATAGAACCGGTCCGTCAGCATGGCCACGAGGCCGACGATCTGAAGCACCGGCGTCCGTTCCGGCGGCAGTCCGGTATAGAGGGTCACCCCCGCAAGCGCGGCACGGAGCGCCGGATCGCTGATCATCCTGCCGAGTTCGACTGCTACCGTTCCTTGCAGTTTCGGCAGGTGGCGCCAACCCTTCCAAAGAAGCCGGGAGAAAGAAAACGGTCGGGTCAGGAGTTCATCCGTCAGCAGCCTGAGGACGGGGCTCCACCTCGCCAGCATGGCCTCCAGGTCGTGCTGTGATTGCCCTCCGCTTGCAGCCGTACCGGTTCGATCGATGCGGACGTCCAGGCCGTGATTGAACGTGATCGTCGTACCATCGGGCAACCGGGTGGTTTGGATGGATGTGACCGGTCGCAGCGGCAGAGCAGCCTGCCGGTCGATCCCGAGCCTATCGAAGGCATGATCGATGATCTCGGAGAGGGCGACATAAACCGCGCCGTCATTGAAGGTGTACCCATCGACCTCGGTCGTGCTGCACGCACCACCAACCTTGTGCCCGGCCTCGTAGACCTTCACCTGGATGCCCTTCCGAGCAAGCAGAACGGCCGCCGCCAGTCCGGACAGGCCTGCGCCAATCACCCCAACAGACCTGATGCCGGTCATGCCGGGCCGCCGTTCTCAGCCGCATCAAGAGCCATCATGACCATGCCGCGATAGGCGTTGTCGTCGGCCATCTCCGGCGTATAGCGCCGCGCCGTGAACAGGCCGAGAAGTCCCAGGTAAATGCCGCGGGCAAGGCACTGGGCCTGAGCGGTCGTAGCTCCCATGGCCGCGAGTTCGCCGGCGAGATACTCGATGCGCTGGGCATCGACCTCGCACACGGCCCTGCTGACGGTCTCGTCGTGAGCCGCCCAGGCCCGCAGCGCTCCCTCAAGCCGAGCGACGTCGATCGAGCCGAACCGGACCTCAAGAGCTTCGTTGAGCAGCTCCTCCAGCCTGGCGCGTGGGGTTTGCAGGTGCGCGCTATGCTCAATCAGTCGAGCTGTGAAGTCGCGCTGCCAGAACTCCATCATCGCGGCCAGCAGTTCGGCGCGATCTGCAAACCGCCAGTAGAAGGGCCCCTTGCTGACGCCAAGGGTCTTGGCAAGCCGCTCCACCCGCACCGCGTCAATTCCGCTCTCGGCAAGGGTGCGGAGGCCAGCCACCACCCAGTCCTGCCGGGACGGTCCATCTGCTTTCTCGGTCACCATACGTACTCCGGACAATATCAATTTCGCTCCCTCCGGATTTCTATACGCTACCGTATAGACACTGTCGCGGAGAAAGTCTATACGGTGGCGTATAGATTCGTTTTCCTAGGCTGCCCTGGAGATTGCCATGGTGAAATCGAGCGGAGCCGCACTGATGCTGCTCGGTGTGGCGCACCTCATTGCAATCGGTATCGACGCGCTGCCGTTTGCCCCGGGATGGTTAAGCCTGGATCTCTGGACGACTGGTGATTGGCTGCCCTTCATGGCTCAGCCGACCGACGTTCTGGCCAGCAACGCCGCGTTCTGGGCCACCCTCGGCAGCTGCGCGGTCCCTTCAGTTATCCTGGGTGCCCTGATCATGAGAATGGTCAACGATGGTGTCCCGGTTCCGCAGTTTGTCGGCTGGGGACTGTTCCTCTGGCTGGGGGTCTGCTCGCTCATTATCGAACCCAGTGGCTTTCCCTTGGGGTGGATCATTTCTCTCGCTCTCGTGCTCGGCATACACCGTCAACGCAGCCACGTGGATCCGTTGGCTAAGAGGCTGAGAACCCCTCGGCGGCACACAGCTCAACAAAACCAATGAGGAACGTCGGATGATCAAGATGAGCGGTTGGGTGATCATCTTCTTCGGTGCGGCCCACACATTGGCGGCACTGACAATCGAAGGTGCTGCTTGGCATCTGGGCGCTTGGTTTAGCGGCGAGTTGTGGGGAGCGGACTTTGCGGACATGAGCCCTGCCCACAGCGCACTCTGGTTGAGTTTGGAGAGTTTCGGTGTGCCTCTCGTGGTGATCGGCGCAACCGTTCTTTGGTTGGATTGCCGAGGGATTACGCCGCCCGCCTTCATAGGGTGGGCTCTAGGATCCTGGACCCTTGTCACCGCTGCAATCCTCTTGTTCAGCCCGTGGCCAATTCTCTTGCTGGGAAACATTCTGCTGTTGGTGGGGATCCGACGAAAAACGGCGATTGATCTCCACAAAAATGCGGCTCCCCGCTGAGGAGCGACCATTGCGATCCGCCTCCATGGACTGAGGTAATCGGCGCACGGGCACTCGAGACCAAACGTCGTCATGTCGTCAGAAGGAGCAGGCTAGTGAGCATCCTCGACCAGAATCCACCGGACCGTGTCCCCGATGCCTTCTTCAACGGGTTGAATGATCAACTCGCCGACCGAGGCTGGGTGGTCACCAAATTCGATACGCTGGCGCAATGGGCCCGCACCGGATCGATGATGTGGCTTCAGTTCGGCTTGGCATGTTGCGGCGTCGAAATGATGCAGTTTGCAATGCCTCGTTACGATGCCGAGCGTTTTGGCTTCGCTCCTCGAGGCTCACCACGCCAGGCGGACGTGATGATCGTGGCGGGTACGCTCACCAATAAAATGGCGCCAGCCCTCCGCAAGGTTTACGACCAGATGCCTGAGCCCAGGTACGTGATCTCGATGGGGTCGTGCGCGAACGGCGGCGGCTACTATCACTACAGCTACTCGGTCGTCCGGGGATGCGACTGTATTGTTCCCGTAGATATCTACGTCCCTGGCTGCCCGCCGACGGCAGAGGCTCTGCTATACGCGTTTCTGCTCCTTCAAAAGAAGATCCGGAAGTCCGGAACGATTGAACGCTAAGCCATGCTTCTGAAGTTCATGGCTTGCCAACCTCAGATTTCCTGAAGTCCCTACATGAAAGGTGCACAATGCCGTTTATTCGTATCACGACCCTTCAAGGTCTGCTGTCCCCGGCTGAGAAGCAGTCCATCGCGGAGGGCCTGACACTCGCGATCATGAAGATCGAAACCGGGGGCCTGGACACGCCGCAGTTCCGTGCGATCAGCGCCCTCGCTTTCGAGGAGATCGCATCCGGCAGCTGGTTCGTCGGCGGGCAACCTGCGGATGGCGACGCGGCGGCGCTGGTCGAAATACGGGTTCCTGAAGGGGCCGTCGACGACGCAAGGCGAGAGGCCATGGCGAAAGCTGTCGAGGACGTGTTGTCGGCCAACTCGGAAGCTTTCAGGAAAGCACATGGCCAGCGCATCCTGTGGACCCATATTCTTGAGATCAAGGACGGCAACTGGGGCGCCCGCGGTCGCATCGTGAAATTGGATGAAATCAAAAGAATTGCAGGCGGCGCGCCGTCCGCGATCTGAGGGCTCACCGGAAGGATTCGCGTCGCTCTTCCTTTCTTCGGTAGAGCGCATAAAGAATGCCCGCCTCACGGGTGAGGCGGGCATTGGCTTCATTAAAGGCGCGCTATGGGTGGTTTATGGCCATCCTTTGCAGCGTTTTCAGTTTCTGGGCCGACTTTCAGAATTAGCTGCACCCAGTAGTCGATCCACAAGTGTCGCACTTCAAACAGGTCCCGTTCCGCACCAGCGTGAAGTTCGCGCATTCGGGGCAGGCTTCGCCCACATAGCCTTTCATCTTGGCTTCCGCGCGCCGGTCGGCCAGCGATGGGGCCGTGAAGCCGAGTTTGGCGAGGTCGGCTTCGCCCACCTTGTCTTCGGTCTTCGCGGCGGGCTCTTCCTTCAGGGCGGTGGCGCCCATGGTGAGGCCCGTGGTGCCGGTGCGCTGGCCCGCGCCGCCAACACCGCCCGGGATGAGCATGAGGCGGTCGACGCTGCCGCGGGTGAAGCCGCGGGAGACGACGGCCGTAGCGGGGGCCACTTCCGGCGCCTTCGACTGGGCCTCGCCCTGGCCGATGGTGGTGGGACCGACTTCCGACGGGTCCACATGGGCGAGGTCGTTGCGGGCGAGATACGAGATGGCGAGCTCGCGGAACACGTAATCGATGATCGAGGTCGCACTCTTGATGCGCTCGTTGCCCTGCACGAAGCCGGCCGGCTCGAAGCGCGTGAACGTGAAGGCCTCCACGTATTCCTCGAGCGGCACGCCGTATTGCAGGCCGAGCGAGATCGCGATGGCGAAGTTGTTCATCATCGCCCGGAAGGCCGCGCCTTCCTTGTGCATGTCGATGAAGATCTCGCCGAGGCGGCCGTCGTCGTATTCGCCGGTGCGCAGGTAGACCTTGTGGCCGCCCACGACCGCCTTCTGGGTGTAGCCCTTGCGGCGATCGGGCATCTTCTCGCGCTCGCGGATCGCCACCACGCGCTCGACCACCTTCTCGATGATCTTCTCCGAGAGGTTGGCGGCCTTCGCGGCGGCCGGCAGGGCGGTCAGCGCTTCGGCGGCCTCGTCCGCATCGTCCTCCTCGTCGGCGATGAGCGCCGCGTTGAGGGGCTGCGAGAGCTTGGAGCCGTCGCGGTAGAGGGCGTTGGCCTTCAGCGCCAGCTTCCACGAGAGCATGTAGGCGTTCTTGCAATCCTCGACCGTCGCCTCGTTCGGCATGTTGATGGTCTTGGAGATGGCGCCCGAGATGAAGGGTTGCGCCGCCGCCATCATGCGGATGTGGCTGTCGACCGAGAGATAGCGCTTGCCGATCTTGCCGCAGGGATTGGCGCAGTCGAAGACCGGGTAGTGCTCGACCTTCAGATGGGGCGCGCCCTCGAGGGTCATGGCACCGCAGATATGGATGTTCGCGGCCTCGATCTCGGCCTTCGAGAAGCCCAGGAAAGTGAGCAGGTCGAAGGACGGGTCGTTCAGCTTCTCGGCCGGTACCTTCAGCGTGCCGGTCAGGAAGTCCTCGCCCAGGGTCCAGCGGTTGAAGACGAACTTGATGTCGAAGGCGGATTTCAGGCCCTTCTCGACCGCGTCGATCTTCTCGGACGTGAAGCCCTTCGCGGCGAGCGACCCGGGATTGACGGCGGGCGCCTGGCGCATGGAGCCGTGGCCGACCGCATAGGCCTCGATCTCGGCGATCTCGGATTCACGGTAGCCGAGCGCCCGCAGGGCGTCGGGCACGGCCCGGTTGATGATCTTGAAATAGCCGCCGCCGGCGAGCTTCTTGAACTTCACCAGTGCGAAGTCGGGCTCGATGCCGGTGGTGTCGCAATCCATCACGAGGCCGATCGTGCCGGTGGGCGCGATGACGGTGGCCTGCGCGTTGCGGTAGCCGTTGGCCTCGCCGAGCTCGAGAGCCCGATCCCAGGCGCGCTTCGCATGGGCGATCAGGTTCTGGTCGGGGCAGGAGGCGGCATCGAGCGGAACGGGGTTGACGCTCAAGCCCTCGTAGCCCTCCGCTAGGCCATGCGCGGCGCGGCGATGGTTGCGGATGACGCGCAGCATGTGCTTCGCGTTCTTGGCATATTGCGGGAAGGGGCCGAGCTCACCGGCCATCTCGGCCGAGGTCGCATAGGACACGCCGGTCATGATGGCCGTCAGCGCGCCGCCGAGCGCGCGGCCGGCGTCGGAATCGTAAGGCAGGCCCATGGTCATGAGCAGGCCGCCGATATTGGCGTAGCCCAGGCCGAGGGTGCGGTACTCGTAGGAGAGCTCCGCGATCTCCCGCGAGGGGAACTGCGCCATCATGACCGAGATCTCGAGCACCACCGTCCAGAGGCGGCAGGCATGCTCGAAGGCGTCCGCGTCGAAGGACTTGGTGGCGCGGTCGTAGAACTGGAGCAGGTTGGCGGAGGCGAGATTGCAGGCCGTGTCGTCCAGGAACATGTATTCCGAGCACGGATTGGAGGCCCGGATGCGGCCGCCTGCCGGGCAGGTGTGCCAGTCGTTCATGGTGGTGTTGAAGTGCAGGCCTGGATCGGCCGAGGCCCAGGCCGCGTGGCCGATCTGCTCCCACAGGTCGCGGGCCTTCAGGGTCTTCAGCACCTTGCCGTCCTTGCGGGCCGTGAGCTTCCACTCGCCGTCGTTCTCGACCGCGCGCAGGAAGTCGTCGGTGATCGAGACCGAGTTGTTGGAATTCTGGCCCGAAACCGTGAGGTAAGCCTCCGAGTCCCAGTCCGTATCGTAGATCGGGAAGTCGATATCCGTGTAGCCCTGGCGCGCGAACTGGATGACGCGCTTGATGTAGTTGTCCGGGATCTGCACCCGGCGGGCCATCTTGATTTCCTTCTTCAGGGCCGGGTTCTTCTCCGGATCGAAGCAGGCATCGCCTTCGGCCTCGCAGTTCACGCAGGCCTTCATGATGGCCTTGAGGTGCTTGGCCGCGAGCTTGGAGCCGGTCACGAGGGCCGCGACCTTCTGCTCCTCCTTCACCTTCCAGTCGATATAGGCCTCGATGTCCGGGTGATCGACGTCGACCACCACCATCTTGGCGGCGCGGCGGGTGGTGCCGCCGGACTTGATGGCGCCCGCCGCGCGATCGCCGATCTTCAGGAACGACATCAGGCCCGAGGAGCGGCCGCCGCCCGAGAGCTTCTCGCCCTCGCCGCGCAGCTTCGAGAAGTTCGAGCCGGTGCCCGAGCCGTACTTGAACAGGCGCGCCTCGCGGACCCACAGGTCCATGATGCCGCCCTCGTTCACCAGATCGTCCTCGACGCCCTGGATGAAGCAGGCATGGGGCTGCGGGTGCTCATAGGCCGACTTGGACTTGGTGAGCTTGCCGGTCTTGTGGTCCACATAGAAGTGGCCCTGGCTCGGCCCGTCGATGCCATAGGCCCAATGCAGGCCGGTGTTGAACCATTGCGGGGAGTTGGGCGCCACCATCTGGTTGGCGAGCATGAAGCGCAGCTCGTCATAGAAAGCCTGCGCGTCCTCCTCGGACGAGAAATAGCCGCCCTTCCAGCCCCAATAGGTCCAGCAGCCGGCGAGCCGGTCGAAGACCTGCTTGGAGGAGATCTCGGAGCCGTAGCGGCTCTCTTCCGGCAGTTCGGCCAGCGCCGCCTCGTCGGCCACGGAGCGCCACAGCCAGGAGGGAACGTCGTTCTCCTCGACCTTCTTCAGGCGCGCCGGCACCCCGGCCTTGCGGAAATATTTCTGGGCGAGCACGTCGGAGGCGACCTGACTCCAGGTCTCCGGAACCTCGATATTGTCGAGCTTGAAGACGACCGAGCCGTCTGGGTTGCGGATCTCGCTCGTGGCGAGCCGGAACGCGAGGGAGGAATAGGGCGATTGCCCGCTTGTCGTATAACGCCGCTCGATCCGCATCGGTCTTCATCCTTCATTGCGGAGGCAAAACGCCCCCGGGCTGCGGACGCATGTCGGCAGCGCTTAGCCCCACGAAATTTTTTGACGCCCCCACGGCCCGTTTGCCGGACCGCCACACACGCACGCCCGAGTCGCGCCTCCTTCGGACACCACAGACCCCGCGGCAAACGGTTTGCCGCGCGGCTCTGACGCTGACTCTTGGGAGATTCCAACCCCTCTTTTCAGAGGGGCTGCCGGTCTCGGATCGGCACTCCGGCAAGCTAGTCATCTTGGGAGCCTTGCGTCAAGAACTTGTAGCGACGGCCGTGGTTCCGACTATATATAGTGGGCAAATGTTAAAAATGTGGAAAAGTTGCTAAGCCTCGGAGAATCCTTTCAGAATCCCGGCGCGGTTTTTTCGGAGTCTGGGCACTGCCGTTTCGGCAACGCGGTTAACGCGGTTCGGACGGGCGGAAACCTTTTGCCGGCTCGGATGGACCGGAGGGCCGGAACAGACCGGGCAGGGGGCGCGGAAAGCCTGCCGGGGCCAGGGAGAATCGCCCGACGAATCGCGGATCCGGCCGATGTGAGAATCGGATGCACGATCATCGCGCCGGAAGGCTGGACTTCGCGCGGGCGGAAAGCCATATTCCGCGCAAATTGACGAACCCCTTCGGCGGCAAAGATGAAACAGTTTTGGATTCAGTTCTTCACCTGGTGGAACGGGACGACCCTCGGCACCCGATTCTACACCTGGCGCCGCGGTCAGTTCGTCGGCACGGACGAGTTCGGCAACAAATACTACCGGGCCATGGGGCCGCTGATAGATCCCTCGGTCGGCCCCGAGCGCCGCTGGGTGGTCTATAACGGCGACATGGACGCCTCTCGGGTGCCCCCCGGCTGGCGCGCCTGGCTCTGCCATAACTTCGACCTTCCCCCCAGCGAGGAGGCCTATACGCCCCGCGAATGGGAGAAGCCCTACATTCCCAACATGACCGGGACGACCATGGCCTACCGGCCCAAGGGCTCCATGCTGTCCACCGGCAAGCGGCCCTCCGCGACCGGCGACTACGTGCCCTGGACTCCCGGAGAGTAAGGGCCGGGAGGCCCTTTCGCGCCATGCTGAACAGCCAGAGACCCAGAACCTGCGTCGAATGCGGTCTGCCCTTCGGGCATACGGATTTCACCTATTACGCCGGCAACGTGCAGAAGGGCCCGGCCTATTGGTCGGACCAGGGGATCCTGTGCTCCTCCGCCTGTTCGACGGCCCACTTCGCCCGGCGCGAGAAGGAGGGCAACCCCATGACCGAACCGGCGCAGGATCCATTCGAGAAGCGCTCGTTCTTCGGCTGAGAAGGCCGCCTCTTCAGCCCTTCGCGGGCGGGTGAAAGTAGGATTGAGGCCGCACCGGCGCCTCGGCGAACAGGCCGAAGGCCTGGATCACACGCCCCTGCGGCACCTCCAGGTCGCGAGCCACGCCCGCCCCCTTCAGCACGCCACCCCGGGAATCCGGATCCGGGTCGCGATAGGTCCCACCGTCGCCGAGGCGGCAGTTCTGGCAGCGGATGGGGCCGAGGATCTGGCTTCCCCGGCCGATTCGGTTGGAGAGGGTCAGCGATCCTCCGCCGAGCAGGCGCGCCCCCGCGCCGATCACGATCTCGGCTCCCCCTTCGGCCTTGATCGTAAAGCCTCCCTCGTCGCCGATCTCGACCCCGGGGCCGATCGCGATCCGCCCTCCCGCGGCGACGATGCGGGTGCTCGGAAAGCATATGGTTCCGGCTCCGATAGAAAGGCGTCCCCCGTCCAGGCATTGCAGCACGGTTCCGGGCCAGAGCACGATTCCTTCCTCCAGCAGAGCACCGGGCGAGATCAGCACGGAATGGGGAGCGGGAATCGTCACGCCCCGGTCGGCCAGCGCCATGGTCTCGTCGAGGGTCATGAATCCGAGCGCGCGGCGGGCCGCGTCGGTCGTCGGGCAGGTTGTGTCCATGGGGTCTCCGGAGGGTACCGAGCGCGCGAGAGTAAATTATCCGCCGCCGAACGCCATCCCGTCGAGACTTGCCCTTTTTCGAACACCGTTGCCGTGTTAACGCGTGCCCACGATGCAGGAGACGGCCACGCTGGCCGCCGACCTTGAAGGGCGCGGGCGAGGACTATGACATTCGGTTGGAAGCGGGCTGCTCTGCTGCTCGCCATCGTGACGGGCAGTGCAGGCGCGGCCCATGCGGACAGGATCAAGAACCCTACGGGCGTCTTCTCGGGCCTCGACAAGATCACCGGGCGGATCGTGTCCTTCGAGGTCGCGGTGGGCGAGACGGTCCAGTTCGGCTCCCTGCAGATGAAGGCGGATGTCTGCTTCACCAAGCCGCCGACCGAGAACCCCAACACCACCTCCTTCGTGGAGGTCGACGAGACCGGCACCGACGGCAAGTCCCATCGGGTCTTTTCGGGCTGGATGTTCGCCGGAAGCCCCGGCCTGCACGGCATCGAGCACCCGGTCTACGATATCTGGCTGGTGGACTGTAAAGGCGGCACGGAGGTGATTCCCGAGCCGAAGGAGGTGGCCGAGGAGCCGCCGCCTCTCGATCCGGTCCAGCCCCGTCCGACGGAAGCTTCGCGGCCGGGCGACATCATGAGCCCGCCGGGCGCTCCCGCGCAGGCAGCGCCTGCGCCGCCGCCCGTGGAGGCCGCTCCGCTGCCCCGTCAGCAGCCCATCCGCCGTGCCCCGACGGCGCCGATCATCCGCAACGACCGCACGAACGACCGCTAGATCGCAGCAGGCTCAGGCGGGTCTCGGCTGGGAGAGCGCCGCGAGGATCTCCTCGCCGCTCACGGAGGCGCCCGGCGGCCAGACATCCCAGACGGCATCGAGCTCCATGGCGGTGCGAAGCATCTGCTTGTAGGTGCGCCGCGGGACCTCGATGGCGCCGAACTGCGCCAGGTGAGGGGTCACGAACTGAGTGTCGAGCAGGGTGAAGCCGCCCCGCTTGAGGCGCGCCACCAGATGCGCGAGGGCGACCTTGGAGGCGTCCCGCTCCACATGGAACATGCTCTCGCCGAAGAAGGCGCTGCGCAGGCGCACCCCGTAGAGCCCTCCCACGAGGCGGCCCTGCTCATAGACCTCGACCGTATGGCAATAGCCGGCATCGAAGAGTTCGCCGTAGAGCTCCCGGATGCGTCGGCTGATCCAGGTCTTCTCCCGGTCCGGCGCCGGGGCGGCGCAGCCTGCGATGACTGCGTCGAAGTCCTGGTCGGTCCGGACCTCGAAGCGGTCGGACCGGAGGGTGCGGGCAAGGCGTTTGGGGATATGGAAGCCGTCCAGCGGGATGATGCCCCGCTCCCGCGGCTCGACCCAGAACAGCGAGGGATCGTCCGCATCTTCTGCCATGGGAAAGATTCCCGCGGCATAGGCCCTGAGAAGGATCTCGGGGGTGATTTCAAGAGCGCGATCCGAAGCTCTGCTCATCGACGAAGACCTGATGTCTGCATGATGACCAAAAAATAGGGCGCCGGGAAGGGATTATCAGCAAGGATCCTTGCGGGAACGCATTCTTTCGTGACGACCCAAGGATCAGGCCTCTTGTGAGGCCTCGCTCCGGAGAAAGCGGACGTCGTCGATGGCCGGGAGGTAACGAGCGGCAAGCTCGCGAAGTTCAGGCTCTGTCCTGTGCGTCTTCGTGCCGAGCCCCCACAGCTCATGTCTCGCCATCCGGCGAAACCCGATGAATGACACGAAACCGGCCTGCAGGAAGGCACTCTTGAGAGACGAGATCGTAAAGCCCGTGTGGTGAGCCATGTAGAGGTTGCCGCCCTGCAGGGAAGGGCGAAAGCCGAAGAGGATGTCGATCGGCGCCACAGGGCCGGCAGGGCTCCGGTAAAGAGGCGTCTCGAGGTCACCGGCGGCCAGCCTTTCACCGAGGGATTGGAGGTCCGGGCAGGTCACGACCGCAAAACCGTCCGCCTTAAGGACCCGTTGGAAGGCGCCGAACGCCGCCGGGACCTCGTGAGGATAGAGATGCTCGACATTGTGTGCGGAATAGACCGCATCGAAACTGTCGGCCGCCACGGCCCGCAGCTCGGGCAGGCTGTCGACGATGTCGGGCCGGACGCCCTCGTCGATGTCGAGGGTGATCTCCTCCCAGTCGGACGCGAACCCCGCCACCGTATCGGCCTTGCGTTTGCGGCCGCAGCCGACATGGAGGAAACGGGGCATGGTCACCTCCGGCCTTTCCGAGCGTGAAATCCGTCGTGGAGAGGCCGGAGGGTATTATCGACGATACTTCATATCAAGCGGGCTCGCCCATCCCGCCGGTCTTGAGGAAGTTCTCGAGCCAGTGGATGTCGTATTGGCCGTTCTGGATATCCGGGTTGCGCACCAGGGTCCGGAACAGGGGGAGCGTGGTGTCGACGCCGTCCACCACGAACTCGTCGAGGGCGCGGCGCAGGCGCATGAGGCACTCGTTGCGGGTGCGACCATGCACGATGAGCTTGCCGACAAGGGAATCGTAGTGGGGCGGGATGCGGTAGCCCTGATAGGCGGCCGAATCCACCCGCACGCCGAGACCGCCTGGGGGATGGAAGTAGCTGATCGTCCCGGGCGACGGGCGGAAGGTGGAGTGGTGCTCCGCGTTCACGCGGCACTCGATCGCGTGGCCCTCGATCTTGATGTCGCTCTGCTTCACCGAAAGAGGAGCGCCTGCCGCCACGCGGATCTGCTCGTTTACCAGGTCGATGCCGGTGATCATCTCGGTGACCGGATGCTCCACCTGGATGCGGGTGTTCATCTCGATGAAGTAGAACTCGCCGTCCTCGTAGAGGAACTCGATTGTGCCGGCGCCGGCGTATTTCAGCTCCTGCATCGCCTTCGCGACGATGCCGCCGATGCGCTCGCGCATCTCGACGTTGAGGGCCGGGGAGGGGCCTTCCTCCCAGACCTTCTGGTGGCGCCGCTGGAGCGAGCAATCGCGCTCGCCGAGATGGATGGCATTGCCCTTGCCGTCGCCCAGCACCTGGATTTCGATGTGGCGCGGCTTCTCGAGATATTTCTCGATATAGACCGCATCGTCGCCGAAGGCGGCCTTGGCCTCGGTCCTGGCGGTCTGGAGGGCGTGGACGAGGTCCTCCTCCGTGCGTGCCACCTTCATGCCGCGTCCGCCGCCGCCGGCAGCCGCCTTGATGATGACCGGGTAGCCGATGTCCCGGGCGACGCGCTTGGCCTCCGTCTCGTCGGTGATGCCGCCCTCGGAGCCGGGCACGCACGGGATGCCGAGGCGCTTCGCGGTGCGCTTGGCCTCGATCTTGTCGCCCATGATTCGGATGTGCTCGGCCTTGGGGCCGATGAAGGCGATGCGGTGATGCTCCAGCACCTCGGCGAAGCGGGCGTTCTCGGAGAGGAACCCGTAGCCGGGATGGATGGCGTCCGCGCCCGTGATCTCGCAGGCGGCGATCAGGGCCGGGATGTTGAGATAGCTGTCGCGGGCGGCCGGCGGCCCGATGCAGACGCTCTCGTCCGCGAGGCGCACATGCATGGCATCCGCGTCGGCGGTGGAATGGACCGCGACTGTCGCGATGCCGAGTTCCTTCGCGGCGCGCAGGATGCGCAGGGCGATCTCTCCACGGTTGGCGATGAGGATCTTGTCGAACATCGTGCTCACTCGATCACGAGCAGCGGCTCGCCGTATTCGACCGGCGTTCCGTCCTCCACCATGATGGCCGTCACGGTGCCGCTGCGCGGAGCCGTGATCTCGTTGAAGGTCTTCATGGCCTCGACGAGCAGGACCTTGTCGCCGGCCTGGACCTTCGAGCCGACTTCGACGAAGGGCTTCGCGTCCGGGGAGGGGCGGCGATAGGCGGTGCCGACCATGGGCGAAAGCACCGCGCCCGGATGAGCGGCCGCCGACTTGGTGCCTGCCGCTGCGGCAGGTTCGGAAGCCATCGGAGGAGGCGCCACTACCGGCGCCGGAGCCGCCATGGACGGGGCCGCGACCGGCACGGTGACCGTTGCCGTGACGGTCCTCGCCACGCGGATGCGAAGGTCGCCCTTCTCCACTTCGATCTCGGTGAGATCGGTATCGGCGATCAGCGACGCCAGCTCACGCACGAGATCGGGATCGAAAGGGTTGTCCTTGGCCATGGGGCTCACCTCTTATCGTTGAGGAATTCAATGGGTGGAAGGCTTCGCCTGTTGCGCCCGCTCGACCATGACGCGGTGGATGGCCTCCAGGCCGAGCACGTAGCTCATGGGGCCGAAACCGCAGATCACGCCCACGGAGACCGGGGCGATCAGCGAGCGATGGCGAAAGCCTTCGCGGGCATGAACGTTCGAAAGATGGATCTCGATCGTGGGAGCGGCGCTGCCGGAGATGGCGTCCCGCAGGGCGATCGAGGTGTGGGTGTAGGCGCCGGCATTGATGACGACGCCGGCTCCCTGGGCTCCTGCCTCCTGGATCCAGTCGACCAGCTGTCCCTCGTGGTTCGACTGACGGAAGGTGAGCGAAACGCCCAGCGCTTCCGCCTTCTCCTGCACGAGCCGCTCGACATCCTGCAAAGTCAGCCGGCCGTAGACCTCCGGCTCCCGGCGACCGAGCAGGTTGAGGTTCGGGCCGTTGAGAACGTGGACGTGGATCATGCGCGTGGAGCGTTCCAGAAAGCTCCGAGGAATGGAGCCGAAACGCCCTCTTAGCCAAAAGGCGGAGCTGGGGGAAGGGGAAAACCAAGCCTTTCCAAAGCTTAGCTTGCGGCCGGCCCGGCCCGAGGGGCCGGGGCCGCCCTGCCGGAGCAGCCGCTCCGGTCAGCAATTCGCCTTGCCGCACCGGCGGACATTGGCGACTACCTGCTTCAGGGGCTCCAGCCCGACCGCTCCCGGGATGACCTCGTCGCCGATGATGAAGGCCGGGGTACCGGTGAGGCCGAGCTTGTCGCCGAGGCCGGCATTCTCCTGGAGAGCGCTGCGCACGTCGGAACCGGCCATGTCCTTCTGGAGGCGGGCCATGTCGAGGCCCATCTCCTTGGCGACCGCGAGGGCCCGCTCGCCGTTCACCCGGCCGCGGGTCCCCAGGAGCTTGGTGTGGTAGTCGAACAGCTTCTCGCCCTGGAGCTGGTTCCGGACCGCGAGTCCGACACGGCTCGCCTCGACGGAATCCGGCCCGAGGACCGGGAAGTCCTTCAGCACCACCCGCAGCTTGGGGTCGTTCTTGACGAGGGTCTGGACGTCGGTGAGCGCCTGCTTGCAGTAGCCGCAATTGTAATCGAAGAACTCGACCAGGGTGACGTCGCCGGACGGGTTGCCGACCACGAAGGAATGGGGCGCGTTGTGGAGAACGTCCCGGGTCTCCTTCAGGGCGCTCGCCTGGGCGACGCGCTGGCTCTCGGCCTGGCGCTTCTCGAGTTCCGCGATGACCTCCTGCAGGAGCTCCGGGTTCTTGAGCAGGTAGTCCCGGACGATCTCGCCGATGGCCTGGCGCTGCTGGTCGGAGAACTCGGCCTTCTGGGCCATGGCGGGCGCAGTCAGCGCGACGGCCCCGAGAACGAGGGCGGCCTGGAAGGATCTGAAGAGCGGGAAACGCATGGTCCGTCCTTTGCGGAAGCTTGGCCTGGATGGAGCGCGGGCTCGGCTCCGCATCCGGCCAGGAATGATCGGGGTCGCGGGCCGCACGAAGGGCGCCGCAGACAGCCATATTGGGGTGAGAGTTACGGGTTTGCCGCCGGAGCGTCAATTCACGGCTTCGTTGATGGGTGCAAGGTAGGGCAACGCTTGAGGCGCGGCGTTCAAGACGGTACGAGAGCCTGCCATGACCAAGACCTTACCCGATCTGCCTCAGCCTCTCGTCGCCCGCCGCATGGAGCGTGTCTCCTCCTTCCTGGCCATGGACGTGCTCAGCGCGGCCGCCGCCAAGGAGAGGCGGGGAGACAGCGTCGTCCACATGGAGGTCGGCCAGCCCTCCGCGCCCGCGCCGCGGGCCGCCCGCGAGGCTGCCAGGGCCGCTCTCGATCACGGCCGCATCGGCTACACGGAAGCCCTCGGCATGGTTTCGCTGCGCGAGTGCATCGCCCGGCACTACCGGGACACTTACGGCGTGAGCCTTTCGCCCGAGCGGGTGGTGGTGACCACCGGCTCCTCGGCCGGCTTCGTCCTCGCTTTCCTGAGCCTCTTTGATCGTGGCCAGCGGGTCGCCATCACGGCGCCCGGCTATCCGGCCTATCGCAACATCCTGGAGGCTCTCGACCTGGAGCCCGTGGTCATCCCGCTCACGAAGGCCGACGGCTGGATCATGACGGCCGAGGCGGTGGAGCGGGCCCATGCGGCAAAGCCCCTCCACGGCATCCTGGCCATGAGCCCGGCCAATCCCTCCGGCACGATGATCGGCCGGGACGCCCTGCGGGAACTCGGAGAGACCTGCCGCAGGCTCGGCCTCTGGTTCGTCTCCGACGAGATCTATCACGGGCTCACCTATGGCGAGCCGGCGACCACGGCGCTCGCCAGTGACGACGATGCGGTCGTGATCAACTCGTTCTCGAAATACTACTGCATGACCGGGTGGCGGATCGGCTGGATCGTGGTGCCGGAGCGCCTCGTGCGCCCCATCGAGCGGCTGGCCCAGAATCTCTATATCTCGCCGCCTTACCTGTCCCAGGTAGCGGCGCTCGCGGCCTTCGACGCTACCGATGAGCTAGAGGCCGTAAAGGCCGGCTATGCGGGCAACCGGGCCATGCTCCTGGAGGAGCTGCCGCGCCTCGGCATCACCGAGATGCATCCGGTGGACGGCGCCTTCTACATCTATGCCGACATTGCCCGCTTCACGAACGATTCCATCGGCTTCACCCGGCGCATGCTGGAGGAGGCTGGCGTCGCCGCAACACCGGGCCTCGATTTCGACCCGACCGAGGGCCAGCATTACCTGCGCCTGTCCTTCGCGGGCTCGGATGTGGATTGCCGCGAAGCCGTGCAGCGCCTGAAAACCTGGATGGGGAAAGCCGGATAAGGCCTTCCCGCCACGACGAAATCCCGAACCGCCATGACCGTCATGAACTCCGCTTATTCCGACGCGACACGCCATTGCGCGATCGGCCGGGACATCTTTCCCTATTCGGATGTCGGAGCGGGTACGCCCGTTCTGTTCCTCCACGGCGCCCTTGGCGACCGGCGGACCTGGGCACCCCATGGGGACATCCTGTCCGGACGCTTCCGCTGCCTTTCCCTGACCCAGCGTTACTTTGGAGACGCGTCCTGGCGCCCGGACGGACCCCCGTTCGGCGTCGCGACCCATGCGCGCGATCTCGTGGCCTTCGTCGAGGCCCTGGGGATCGGACCCGTCGCTCTCGTCGCCTGGTCCTATGCGGGGCATGTGGCGCTCGAAGCCGCGGCGAGCCGGCCGGATCTCTTCCGCCGGATCCTGGCCTATGAGCCGGGCGTACGCTCGATCCCGCTGCCGCCCGAGGATCTCGCCCGGTTCGGCGAGGACGCGCAGGCCATGTTCGGGCCGATCTTCGCGGCCGCCGGCCAGGGCGACTGGGAGCAGGCCGTCCGGCTGTTGATCGACGCCTCCGGCGGTGTCGGCCATTTCGACGCGGAACCTGCCGAGCGGCGCCGGGTGAAGCTGGAGAACGCCCACACGATGCCGCTGCTCCTGGCCCAGGAGGAGCCTCCGGCGATGAGCTGCGAGACCCTGGGCGCCCTGCCGATGCCCGTCACGGTTGCCTGGGGAGAGCGGACGCGGCCCCTGTTCGGGATCCCAGCGCGGGCGGTGGCCCGCTGTATCCGGAACGGACGGGCCGTGGAGGTGCCCGGCGTCGGCCATCTCTGGCCCGACGAGGATCCCCCGGCTTTCGCGGCCTTCGTGGCCGATTGGCTCGACGTCATGCGTTGACGGCGGGGTCGTCCTCCGACGAAGCCCTGCCCAAAGAAAAATCCCCGGCTCAAGGCCGGGGATTTTCATTTCTTAGTGGCCGCTCAAGACCGATTTCGCCTTGGACCACCAGCCCGCGCGCTTCGGGCGGTCAGGATCGGGCGGCGTCAGGACCACGGCGACCGGTTCGGGCTCGGGAATGACGGGCTGCGGTTCGGGCTCGGGTGCTGCCTCGGCGGGAGCCGCGATGCCGTTCGGCGCTCCGGTCTCCGCTGGCTCAGCTGTAGCGGTCTCAGCCAGGGCCGGCTCGGCCGGATGCGACTCGCCGGCTTCTGCTTCCCGGCTCTCGCCGTCCTGCGGCGCCACGAAGCCTTCCTCGACGGCGAACTCGACCGTCTCGTCCCGGCCACGTCCGCGCCCGCCCCGCCGGCCTCTCCGCCGGCGACGGCCGGCGCGCTCCTCGGAATCTTCCCCGGATGCGGACAGCTCCCGGGCGACGTCGCCTTCTTCTTCGGTCTCTTCGCCATCCTCGGCAGAGGCGGCGCCTTCGTGGGCCTCGTCCTCGCCGTGATGCTCGGCCCGGACGCCGTCCCGGTCACGGCCGCGACGGCGGCGACGGCGACGACGGCGGCGGCCATTGCCTTCGCCGTCCTCGGAACGCTCCTCGCCGGCATGGGCCTCCTCGGCCTGCTCCTCGTCCTCGGTCAAAACCTCGACCTCGACCTCGACTTCCTCCTCCACCTCGTCGGGCGGCATGATCGCGTCGATCTGGATGCCGGTGGCGGCGGATTTCTGCTCCAGGCGCAAGGCGGGCTCGCCCCGGTCGATGGCATAGGTGGTCGTGCCCATCATGGTCTCGTCGGCCACGATGGTGATGGCGACGCCGAAGCGGTTCTCCAGCTCACGCAGGTGGATGCGCTTCTGGTTCAGGATGTAGAACGCGGCCTCCATCCGGGTGCGGACCGTGAGGTTGTAGCCCGAGTTCTTGATGAGCGTCTCTTCGATGGAGCGCAGAACGTGCAGGGCGACGGAGGGCGTCGAGCGTACGAAGCCGGTGCCGGCGCAATGCGGGCAGGGGACGGAGGAGGATTCCAGCACGCCCGTGCGGATGCGCTGGCGGGACATCTCCAGGAGCCCGAAGGGCGAAATACGGCCTACCTGAATGCGGGCGCGGTCGTTCTTCAGGCATTCGTTGAGCTTCTTCTCGACGGCGCGGTTGTTGCGCTTCTCCTCCATGTCGATGAAGTCGATCACGATCAGCCCGGCGAGGTCGCGCAGGCGCAGCTGCCGGGCGATCTCCTCGGCGGCCTCGAGGTTCGTGCGAAGGGCCGTGTCCTCGATATTGTGCTCGCGGGTGGAGCGGCCCGAGTTCACGTCGATGGAGACGAGGGCTTCCGTCGGGTTGATGACGAGATAGCCGCCCGATTTCAGGGTGACGTGGTTGGAGAACATGGCGTCGAGCTGGGCCTCCACGCCATATTTGGCGAAGAGCGGCTGCGGCTCGCGGTAGGGTTTCACGATCTTGGCATGGCTCGGCATGAGCATGCGCATGAAGTCCTTGGCCTCACGGTAGCCGTCGTCGCCCGAGACCAGGATATCGTCGATATCCTTGTTGTAGAGGTCGCGGATGGCACGCTTGATGAGCGAGCCTTCCTCATAGACGAGGGCAGGGGCGGAGGAGCTGAGGGTCAGCTCGCGCACGCTCTCCCAGAGGCGCATGAGATATTCGTAGTCGCGCTTGATCTCCGGCTTCGTGCGGGAGGCGCCCGCCGTGCGCAGGATGATGCCCATTCCTTCCGGCACCGCCAGGTCCTGGGCGATCTCCTTCAGGCGCTTGCGGTCGGCCGCGTTGGTGATCTTGCGGGAAATGCCGCCGCCGCGCCCGGTATTCGGCATCAGAACCGAATAGCGGCCGGCAAGCGAGAGATAAGTGGTCAGGGCCGCGCCCTTGTTGCCGCGCTCTTCCTTAACGACCTGGACCAGGAGGATCTGGCGGCGCTTGATGACTTCCTGGATCTTGTACTGCTTGCGGGGCGTGCGGGGGCGCTGGGGAACGTCCTCCATGGCGTCGCCGCCGCCGAGCTGCTCGACCGCATCCTCGTGATCATGGTCATCATGATCGTGGTCGTGATCGTCCTCGTCGTCATGCTCGTCGTGACCGTCTGCGGCCTCTGTTGCCGTGACGGTCTCGACAGCGGAGGCCTCGATGACTTCAGCGCCCTCGTCGGCGGTCTCCTGCGCAGTTTCCTGCCCGGCCTCGCCCTCCGGCTTCCCATCGGCCTGCATGGCCTCGGAGACGGCGAGCACCTCGCCGGTCTCGCCCGCGGCCTCTCCGTCGCCCGTCTCGGGAGCGGCGGATTCTCCTGCCTCTGCCTCGGAGGACGAGACGGCCTCGTCGGACTGGGCGCGCTTGGCGGAGGAACGGCGGCGCCGGCTGCGGCGCTCCTCCTCGAGCTCTTCCTCCCGCTGCGCTTCGGCCTCGGCCTCGAGAAGGGCCATGCGATCCGCGACCGGGATCTGGTAGTAATCGGGATGGATTTCGCTGAAGGCCAGGAAACCGTGGCGGTTTCCGCCATATTCGACGAAGGCGGCCTGGAGGGAGGGTTCGACCCTCGTGACCTTCGCCAGATAGATATTGCCTCTCAGCTGCTTGCGGTTAGCGGATTCGAAGTCGAATTCCTCGACCTTTTGACCACGTACCACCACGACCCGGGTTTCTTCCGGGTGGGAGGCATCGATGAGCATCTTGTTTGCCATGTTGAACTCTCGACATGGCGACCGAGGGCAGAGCCCGAGGCAGAAGCCGCACTGAGGGCGGACGGCCTCGCCGCATGATGGGGCGGCGGGCTGACATTGCGTTCGGATTGCGTTCGGTCGCCATCGTGCGCCTCACGGGGGCGCATTCTGGGTTAAACCGGGCCGAGGCCATGCCGGGTTGAGCGGAGCATGGGGCGCGAAATGGTTCGCACGCATCAAACGGTGCCGGGACGAGAGTCAGAACTGACTTCGCTAGCGCAACCATTCAACGACGGCCCTTTCGAAATCGATGAGCCAGTTTGGACTGACCACCGGGCATATAAGGCGAAATCATCGCCATCTGAGCCTGTCCGTGAGCCTGTCGAGGATGGCGAAGGGGCCGGCGGATCGGTCAACACAACCGTCTCCACGGACTCTCCGCCAGAATCGGCCATGCCGGACGGGATCGTCATCATTACAGAGCGAACGATGCGTTTGGCAAGGTGCTGAGACACTGTGTCATCGTTGCAACATTGACGAAACATTAATGCCTCAATGGTGAGGTTTCATTAACGACGCGGGGGCTATGGGGGTAGGAGGGGCGCCTGAACCAGCCGGCGGTCGGAATGCTCATGACGCGCTTCATACGCCTTTTCTGCCTCCTCGCGGCCGCCGCGCTCCTCGCGGCCGAGCCCGATGGCGCGCGGGCGGCCGGAGCGGCGCAGGCCGGTACGGCCGTGGTCGCGGCCGACGTGACCGTCGAGGCCGAGGCAGGGCGGACCCGCTTCAAGATCAGCCTTTCACGGGAAGTCACCGTGCAGACGCACGTGATGGAGCGCCCGGACCGGCTGATCGTCGACCTGCCCGAAGTGGCCTTCCACCTGCCGCCGGAGAGCGGCCGCAAGGCGGCGGGCCTCGTCTCGTCCTTCCGGTACGGCCTTTTCGCGCCCGGGCGCTCCCGGATGGTGATGGACCTTGCCCAGCCGGCGGTCGTCTCCGCCATCCGGACCGAGCCGGGCGCCTTTGGCGGCGCTGCCGTGCTGGTGATCGAGCTGAGCCGGGTGGATCGGGAAGAATTCCGCAAGGCCGCGGCCCTGAGCGCGGCCCCTTCGCCGGACCAGGCTGGGGAGAATGCCGCTGCCCAGGCCCCCAAGGACAGCCGCCCCGTCGTTGTGATCGATCCCGGCCATGGAGGCGTCGACCCCGGCGCGAATGCTCTTACGGGTGCCTACGAGAAGGACATTGTTCTCGCCTTCGCCCAGGCCCTGAAGAAGAAGCTCGAGGCCAAGGGCCTCTACCGGGTGGTCCTCACCCGGGACCAGGACGTGTTCATCTCCCTCGGGGACCGGGTCCGCATCGCCCGCGCGGCCCATGCGGATCTCTTCATCTCGGTCCACGCGGATTCCATCTCGGGCGGCCAGGAGGTGCGTGGGCTCACGGTCTATACGGGCTCGGAGCGGGCCTCGGACGCGGATTCGGCCCAGCTCGCGGACCGCGAGAACAAGGCCGATGCCGCGGCCGGAATCGACGTGGGAGACGGGCCGGACGAGGTCACGGACATCCTCCAGGACCTTACCCTGCGCGAGACCCGGAGCTTCTCGCACCGTTTCGCCGGCAGCCTCGTCGGAGAGCTCGAGTCCATCGCCCGCCTGAACAAGAATCCCCGCCGGGAGGCCGGCTTCCGGGTCCTGCGGGCCTACGACGTACCGTCCGTCCTGGTGGAACTGGGCTACCTGTCCAGCCGCCAGGATCTCGATCTGCTCATGTCGGAGGAGTGGCGCGGCAAGGCAACTACGGCGATGGCGGCGGCGGTGGACCGCTTCTTCGCCACTCGGCTCGCCCGCCAGGGTGCTGCCGCAGTTTTACCATAGAAACGGTGTGGATACCGATGGCGGGAGCGTGATTCCTCGGGTAACAGGGCTGTCGGGCTGATACGCCGGCTGCCGGGGGCGGGGACAGCGTTGCAGTTCAGATTTATAAGGCGCCGGTTGCGCCGGGAACGGAATACTTTCGGATGCGCTTCGTCCTACGATTCTTCGGGTTTCTCTTCAGCGTCGGAGCGATCGTCTTCCTGATCGGCGCCGTCGGTCTGGCCTATGGCTACTGGACCTTTTCGAAGGACCTTCCGGACCACGCCCAGCTTGCCAATTACGAGCCGCCGGTCATGACCCGCGTCCATGCGGCGGACGGCAGCCTGATCGCCGAATATGCCCGTGAGCGTCGCCTTTACGTCCCGATCCAGGCCATTCCGAAGCTCGTCGTCTCGGCCTTCCTGTCGGCCGAGGACAAGAATTTCTACAGGCATGCCGGCATCGACCCCGAGGGCATCGTCCGCGCCGTTGTCGCCAACCTGCGCTCCGGCGGCAAGCGTGAGCAGGGCGCCTCGACGATCACCCAGCAGGTCGCGAAGAACTTCCTGCTCACCAACGAGCGGACTTACGAGCGCAAGATCCGCGAGGCGCTCCTGGCCCTGAAGATCGAGTCCACCTTCTCGAAGGACAAGATCCTCGAACTCTACCTCAACGAGATCTATCTCGGCCTCGGCAATTACGGCATTGCGGCAGCGGCGCTGAACTACTTCGGTAAGTCCGTGCACGAGCTCGGCATCGCCGAGGTCGCCTACATGGCGGCCCTGCCGAAGGCGCCCAACAACTACCACCCGTTCCGCCAGCGCCAGGCCGCCCTCGACCGACGCAACTGGGTGATCGACCGGATGGTCGAGAACGGCTACATCACCCGCGAGGCGGGCGATGCGGCCAAGAAGGAGCCGCTCAACGTCAACCCGCGCGTCGTCTCCCCCAACAGCATCGCGTCGGGCTACTTCGCCGAAGGCGTGCGCCGCGATATCGCCGAGCGCTACGGGGAAGAGAAGCTCTACGAGGGCGGCCTCGTCATCCGCGCGACCCTCGATCCTCAGATGCAGGCCATGGCCCGCAAGGCCCTCGTGGACGGCCTCGTGCGCTTCGACCAGGCCCGCGGCTGGCGCGGCGCGCCGCAGAAGCTCGACCTCGCCGGTCGCGAATGGGGCCTGGCCCTCGCAGAGGTTCCGTCCCTCGGGGACGTGCAGCCCTGGCGCATGGCCGTGGTTCTCGAAGTGTCCGGCGGCCGGGCGCGCATCGGCCTCCAGCCCCGCAAGGATGCGGCCGGCCGGGTGGTCTCGGAGCGCGAGACCGGCATCATCACGGCCGAAGGGGTGAAATGGACCCGCAAGAGCGTCGACAAGGCGCTCTCGCCCGGCGACGTGGTCTATGTGGAGCCCCTGGAGGGCAAGGACGACCAGTTCCGCCTTCGCCAGATTCCTGAGATCTCCGGCGCCATCGTGGCCATGGATCCCTATACGGGCCGCGTACTCGCCATGGTGGGCGGCTTCTCGTTCGACCAGAGCGAGTTCAACCGCGCCAACCAGGCGATGCGCCAGCCCGGCTCCTCGTTCAAGCCGATCGTGTACGCGACGGCCCTCGACAAGGGCTATACGCCTTCCAGCCAGATCCTCGATGCGCCCTTCGTCCTCGACATGGGGCCGGGGCAGGCCGCCTGGGCGCCGTCCAACTATGACGGAAAGTCCTCGGGCCTGCGCACCCTGCGCTACGGGATCGAGCACTCCAAGAACCTCATGACGGTCCGGCTCGCCAACGAGGTCGGGATGCCGACCATTGCCGAATATGCCCGCCGCTTCGGGGTGTATGACGACATGCTGCCGCTGCTGTCCATGTCGCTGGGGGCGGGCGAAACGACCGTCATGCGCATGACCGCGGCCTATTCGATGTTCGTTAACGGCGGCCGGCGCATCAAGCCGACCCTGATCGACCGAATCCAGGACCGCACGGGACATACGATCTACCGCCACGACGGCCGCAAGTGCGAGGGCTGCGATGCCGCGCAGTGGGACGGCGGCGGGCCGCCGAAGCTGACCGACGACCGCGAGCAGGTCCTCGATCCGCTCACCGCCTACCAGATGACCTCCATCCTCGAAGGCGTCGTCCAGCGCGGCACGGCCCAGTCCGTCAAGGCGGTCGGCAAGCCGGTGGCGGGCAAGACCGGCACGACCAACGACGCGAAGGACGTCTGGTTTGTCGGCTTCTCGCCCGACCTCGCCGTGGGCGTGTTCCTGGGCTACGACAAGCCGCAATCCCTCGGCAACGCGGCGACGGCCGGCCAGTACGCGGCCCCGGTCTTCCGCGACTTCATGCAGATGGCGCTGAAGGACAAGCCCGCGACTCCGTTCCGTGTGCCGCCGGGCATTAAGCTCATCCGCGTCAGCGCCTCCACGGGCACCCGCGCCGGGCCGGGCGAGAGTGGCGGCGTCATCGTTGAGGCGTTCAAGCCGGGCACCGGCCCGCCCGAATCCTACGTCCCGCCGGACGTGGAAGTGCCTCAGGCCGAGGTCTCGCCGGAGGCCCAGCGGGCCGTCGGGGTCGGCATCGGCGGATTGTACTGACGGCCTCCGCTCCCCATATCGTCGATACTCCACGGTGAAAGGCGGCCGGTCCGGCCCCCCGCCGTGGAGTTCCTTTACAGGCCGCGGTGCTCCCCTTAAGACACCGCCGCAATCGTGGCACGAAGCCCAAGTGAGACAATGCGCGCCGAAATCGAGCACCTCGTAGAAGAGACCAAGCAGTCAGTCGGGCTGCTGAGGAGGCATCTTTGACTGGGACAATGCCCAGCGACGCCTCGCGGAACTGAACGCCAGCGCCGAAAACCCGGACTTCTGGAACGATGCGGAAGCCGCGCAGAAGATCATGCGCGAGCGCACCAGCCTCGAAGACCAGATCTCGGCCATCAAGCGCCTCGAGCAGGAGCTCGAGGACGCCATCACGCTGATCGAGCTCGGTGAGGCCGAGGGCGATGAAGGCACCATCGGCGAGGGCGAGGAGCAGATCCGCGCCCTTCAGGCCGAAGCGGCCCGCCGCCAGGTCGAGACACTCCTGTCCGGCGAGGCGGATGCGAACGACACCTATCTGGAAGTCCATTCCGGCGCGGGCGGCACGGAGAGCCAGGACTGGGCTTCTATGCTCCAGCGCATGTATGCCCGCTGGGCCGAGCGCCGGAAGTACAAGGTCGAGCTTCTGGAAGTCACAGACGGCGAGGAGGCGGGCATCAAGAGTGCCACGCTCCTCATCAAGGGCCACAACGCCTATGGCTGGCTGAAGACCGAGTCCGGCGTGCATCGCCTCGTGCGCATCTCGCCTTACGATTCGAACGCCCGCCGCCACACCAGCTTCGCGTCCGTGTGGGTCTACCCGGTGGTCGATGACCGCATCAATATCGAGATCAAGGAATCCGACTGCCGGATCGATACGTTCCGCTCGTCGGGCGCCGGTGGCCAGCACGTGAACACCACCGACTCGGCCGTGCGCATCACGCACATCCCGAGCGGCATCGTGGTCGCCTGCCAGCAGGAGCGCTCCCAGCACAAGAACCGGGCAACCGCCTGGAACATGCTGCGTGCTCGCCTCTATGAGGCCGAGCTGAAGAAGCGCGAGGAAAAGGCCAATGCGGAGGCCGCCGCCAAGACCGATATCGGCTGGGGCCACCAGATCCGCTCCTATGTGCTGCAGCCCTACCAGATGGTGAAGGACCTGCGCACCGGCACCCAGTCCACGAGCCCCCAGGAGGTGCTCGACGGGGATCTCGATCCCTTCATGGAGGCCTCGCTCGCTCAGCGAGTCTATGGCGGCGGCGCCGAGGTCGAAGATATCGATTGATCGAGATTTTCCTCGACAGGCTGCTCAGGACAGCAGCCTGTCGAGGCCTTGAAACAATTCTTCTCAGAGCGCTTTTGCAGCCTCAAGCACTTCCTCTGCATGGCCGGGCACCTTCACCTTCGGCCAGATCCGCGCGACCTTGCCGTCCCGGTCGATGAGGATCGTGGTGCGCTCCACGCCCATATATTTGCGCCCGTACATGCTCTTTTCGGCCCAGACGCCGTAGGCTTCCAGCATGGCCTTGGTCTCGTCCGACGCGAGGGGGAAGTCGAGGCCGTACTTGGCCCGGAACCTGTCGTGGCTCTTCAGGCTGTCGGGTGAGATTCCGACGATCTCCGTATCGGCGGCCTCGAACTGCTTGCGGAGGGACTGGAAGGCCTGGGCCTCCAGGGTGCAGCCGCTCGTGTCGTCCTTTGGGTAGAAATAGAGCACGGCTTTCCGGCCCTTGAGCCCGTCGAGGCTGATCTGGCGACCGTCCGTCGCAGGTAATGAAAAAGAAGGGGCCGGTGCTCCGGTCGTCAACGTCATGGCTCGCCTTCCTTTCGTCCGAATGTGATGGTTGGACACGCCTGCGCTGGCTGCAAGAGATGGTCGCGACAGACGCATAAGAGCGTTAAGGTCCCATTTGATTCCCGCATCCCGCTCAAGAGTTCAAGATCCGGACCGCCGACGAACACGAGTATGAAGCCATTTCTTCGCACCAGATCGCCCCGGCCCAAGCCGGTGAAGCGCAGTGCCGTCCGGCGCGTGCTCCGTGGTGCTCTCTATCTGAAGCTTGGCCTTCTCCTGTTCGCCTGCATCGTCTTCGGGATCCTCTACATGCGCCTTTCGGCCGGGCCCCTGAATTTCGGCCGGCTTCCCGAGCGGGTCGCCGAGGCGCTGGCGTCGCGGATCGGGCCGGGCTGGACCGTGACATTGCGAAACACCGCGATCGGGCTGCATGGCGGCGCGCCGGTCCTCATGACCGATGGCCTGGACGTGCGGGCTCCGGACGGAGCCCTGGTCCTGCGCGCGCCCTCGGCGCTCGTGAGCGTCGATGGCGTCTCCCTGCTCACCGGAAATCTGCAGCCGAAATCCATCGAGCTGCGTGACCTGCAACTGCGCGTCCTCGTCAACCGCGACGGCTCCCTGACCTTCAGCTCCGATGGAGGCGAGACCAGCGGCCCGCAGCCGGAATCACCGGCCGCCGTGCAAAGGCCTCCCCAGGAGAATGCGACCTGGATGGCGCATCCCCCCGTCGGCGCATCGCCCGTCTCGGGCGCGGTCGGCTCTCTGTTCGAGCTCATCGTCGGGCCGCAGAGCATCCTCAATTCCCTCGACCGGGCCCAGGTGTCCAATGCGCGGCTCGTCTTCATCGATGCGGACGGCCGTCGGAGAGGTACCCTCGACCGGCTGGATGCAACCTTCGACTGGTCCGAGGCGGGGCGGCGCCGCTTCTCGGCTGCCGTGGAGGGCCCGCAGGGCGGATGGCGGCTCAGTGGTGACGCCGGCATCGAGAACGGCGGCTATCGCGCGGTCGTCGCGGCCGAGAATGCGCCGATCCAGGACATCCTTCTCCTCACGGGGCTCTCGGCCCTTCCGGCGACTACCGATCTCGAATTTTCCGGCCGGGTCGACGCGGCCTATGCGGGTGGCCGCGTGACCGAGCTCAAGGCCAGGCTCGACAGCAATGCCGGAGTGATCCAGATCGACGACAAGGACACCTCGCCCCTCAACGTGGAACACGCCGCCATCGAGGCCTCCTGGAACGAGGCGGCGCGGGCGCTCGACCTGCCGCGCCTGGAGTTGGACGGGGGCGGCAACCGCGTGCAGCTTCAGGGACGCCTGCTGACCGCTGTCGCAGGGGAGGGGTGGCATCTCTCCCTGACGGGCAAGGACCTGATCCTGTCGGGGCCGGCCGAGGGCGACAAGCCGGTCCGGATCGGCACGCTCGGCGCGGAGCTGTCGGGGCCCGACGGCGTCGTGCTGAAGAGCGTGAAGCTCGACGGGCCGGAACTTGCGGCGGAGATCAGCGGTATCCTGGGCGCCTCGGCCGATCCTCACGGACTTAACCTGAACGTGCGTGCGTCGAAGACCGACGTTCGGACCGCTATCCGGATCTGGCCCGAGGCGGTGGCGCCGCCGGTCCGGACATTCCTCAAGACCAATCTGAAGGCGGGGCTCCTGGAATCCTTCGCGCTCAAGGTGGCGATGACCGGCGACGATATCGTCAAGGCCGTGTCGGGAGGACCTATTCCGGACGAGTCCCTGGCGATCGACTTCTCCATCTCGAACGGGACCCTGAGGGCCGCGGAGGGCCTGCCGCCCGTCTCCGGCATGTCCGTGACGGGCCATGTGACCGGGAGAAGCGTCGCTCTTCAGGCGCCGATCGGCCGGGTCGAGATGCCGGAGGGGCGCAGCCTCGCGGCCTCCGAAGGCACGTTCCGGCTCGAGAATTACTGGGACGACGAGGCCCTGGCCAAGATCGATTTCCGCCTCACGGGCAGTGCCGACGGGCTCGGCGCGCTCCTGCAGCAGCCGCTCGTCCACGAGATCGCGGGTTTCGACGTCGATCCCGCGACCATGAAGGGCAAGACGGACCTGCATGTGGGGATCGGGCTCGCGGTGAACGATATTCCGGCCTTTGCGGACCTTCCGCTGAAGGTGACGGGCAGTGTCAGCGAGTTCGGCATCGACAAGATCTTCGGCAAGGACCGGCTGGAGAACGCCAGCCTGGCCATCGCCTACGACCGGGGCAACCTCTCCATCAAGGGCGATGGGAAGCTCGGCGGGAGTGGGGCCTCCATCGACGTGCACAAGACGCCGGACGGGGGCGAGGCCAACGTGGCCTTCAGCCTCGATGATGCGGCGCGCGGCAAGCGGGGCCTGTCGTTCGGTTCCCAGCTGAACGGGCCGGTCGCCATCAAGGCCAGCCTTCCGCTCGGCCCTGCGGCGAAGCAGGGCATCCGCGTGGAGGCGGACCTGACGAGGGCGAGCGTGGACCAGCTCATTCCCGGATGGGTCAAGCCGTCTGGCCGCCCGGGCAAGATGTCGTTCACGATGGTCGAGGGGGCGACCACTGAGATCCGCGATCTCCAGCTCGATGCGGGCGTCGTGCAGCTCCACGGCAGCGCCGTCCTGTCGAACGAGGGCGGACTCGAGAAGGCGGATCTTTCGACCTTCAAGCTGTCTGCGGGCGACGACATGCGGGCACAGATCGACCGGGTGAACGGCATCTACAAGGTCGCGATCCGCGGCAATGTGGGCGATGCGCGCCCCTTCACCAAGTCCTTCGGCTCCCCGTCCGCTCCTGCGGGGCGTGGCGCCGCGCGGGACACGAAGGATTTCGACCTCGACGTCGCCCTCAACATCCTGGCTGGCTACAACAGCGAGGCGATCACCAATGCCTCCCTCAAGCTGTCCATGCGCAAGGACAACATCCGCCAGGTGGAGATGAAGGGCAGGCTCGGCGCGACCGATATCGTCGCGAAGACCGTCAGCCAGGCCGGGGCGGGGCCGACCATCGTCCTCCAGGCACAGGACGCGGGTGCGCTTCTCCGCTTCCTCGACGTCTACAAGCGGATGGTCGGCGGTGACCTCGTGCTCCAGATGGCAGCGGGCGACGGGCCGCAGGCCGGAGCGCTGACGCTTCGGGACTTCGCGCTCAAGAATGAGCCGGCTTTGCGGCGCATCATCCCGACCCAGACCCAGGTGGTCGCCGGGCAGGACAAGGCCGGCAATCCCCAATCAGTCCGGGTGGACGTGAACGAGGTGGCCTTCACCAAGGCCCGGGTCGAATTCACCCGTACGGCCGGACGCCTCGATTTCAAGGATGCGGCGATCTTCGGGAGCCAGGTGGGCTTCACCCTCGGCGGCTACATCGACAACGCCAAGGATCGAATGGACATCTCGGGGACTTTCGTTCCCGCCTATGGGCTCAACAACGCCTTCGCGCAGGTGCCGTTGTTCGGCCCTCTTCTGGGCGGTGGGCAGTACGAGGGGCTCTTCGCGGTCAATTTCCGGGTCGCCGGGCCGAGCGATGCGCCGACCCTGACGGTCAACCCGCTCTCGGCCGTCGCGCCGGGCTTCCTGCGCAAGCTCTTCGGGGCCGGCGGGGGAGCCGCGCAAGTCGACGCGCCGCCGATCGCCTCCGACCGCTGACAGCCCATGAAAAAGCCCGGCGCAGCCAGTGCGCCGGGCCTTTCTCTTGAAGGAGGAGTTGAGCCTGCGGGTCGTCAGACGGCCCGCAGGAGGACGTGCTTCTTCTTGCCGAAGGACAGCTTGATGACGCCCTCGGCCGTCACGTCGGACGAGCCGAGAACGCCGCGCTCGTCGGTCACCACCTGATCGTTGACCCTGAGGCCGCCGCTCTTGACCTGGCGCCGCGCCTCGCTGGTGGAGGGCACGAGCTTCGCGTAGTCGGGCCCGAAGGCCGCCAGGACGCCGATGCCCTGAGCGAGCGCCGAGAAGGGCACTTCGACGGTCGGAAGGCTCTCCGCAAGGGTGCCCTGCTCGAAGGTCTTCATGGCCGTCTCGGCCGCTTGTTCGGCGGCCTCGCGCCCATGGATGAGCGCCGTGGCCTCGGTGGCGAGCACCTTCTTGGCCTCGTTGATCTCGGAGCCCTGGAGAGCCGCGAGCCGGGCCACCTCGTCGAGGGGCAGGGTGGTGAAGAGCTTCAGGAAGCGCCCCACGTCGGCATCCTCGGTGTTGCGCCAGAACTGCCAGTAATCGTAGGGGCTCAGCATGTCGGCATTGAGCCAGACGGCGCCGGAAGCGGTCTTGCCCATCTTAGCGCCGGAGGCGGTGGTCAGCAGCGGGCAGGTGATCGCGAAGAGCTGCGCCGTCCCGAGACGGCGGCCGAGATCGATGCCGTTGACGATGTTGCCCCACTGGTCGGAGCCGCCCATCTGCAGCACGCAGCCATAGCGCCTGTGCAGCTCCACGAAGTCGTAGGCCTGGAGGATCATGTAGTTGAATTCCAGGAACGACAGCTCGTGCTCGCGCTCGAGCCGCAGCTTCACGCTGTCGAAGGACAGCATGCGGTTGACCGAGAAATGGCGGCCGATATCCCGCAGGAAGTCGATGTAGTTGAGCCGGGTCAGCCACTCGGCATTGTCGACCATGATCGCGTCGCGCGCGCCTTCGCCGAAGGTGATCAGGCGCGAGAAGACGCCCTTGAGGCTGTCCTTGTTCTGCTCGATCTGCTCCGGCGTGAGAAGCTTGCGGCTCTCGTCCTTGCCCGAAGGATCGCCGACCCGGGTCGTCCCGCCGCCCATCAGGGTGATCGGCTTGCCGGCGCCGGTCTTCTGGAGCCAGTGCAGCATCATGATCGACAGAAGATGGCCCACATGCAGGGACGGGCCCGTGCAATCGTAGCCCACATAGGTCGTGAGGCGCCCTTCGCTCGCGGCTTCGTCGACACCCTCGAAGTTGGACGTCTGGTGGATAAAGCCGCGTTCGGTCAGAACCTTCATGAATTCCGATGTCGGCGCGTTCATCGCGTTCTTCCATTCCTGATCGCTGAGGTCGGTTCGAGGCCTGTATCAGTTTCGCGAGCGCTTTTCACCCCGGAAAGGACGCAACTTGGGGTGGAATTCTCGTCGGAGGAACCTCGCAGGCGTAAGCTTGACAGGAATGGATTTGAGATAAACAATGTAATTACGTTTCATAAACCATAGGAGCGTGCCATGGGTTATCTCCCCCTGTCTTCCGAAGCCTCCTCGTCGTGGTCGACCTTCGGTCGCGGGCTGGGCGTCGAGGCGAACCAGGCCTTCGCCTGGGCGCAGAGGGGCGATGCCGAGGTCACGCCGGAAACCGAGGGAATCGACGCAGGCCATGCCTGGTCCTATGCCGGCATGGCGGCCGGCGCGCCCATATGGGAGGATGTGTGGAACTGGGTCCAGGGGCAGGCCAGCAACGTCTACGATCGCGTCTACGACTGGGTGTCCGACAATGTGTCGGGGGCGCCGCTCAGCGTCTTCTCGACATTCGCGTCCTTCTACCCCTATGCGATGGCGGGCGTGAAGTTCGACGTGAAGTCCTACCTCGATCATGACGTTCGGGCCCTTCTGTCGGGCTCGCAGTGGAGCAGCTCGGCGATCACCTACAGCCTGCCGGACTCACGGTCGGATTATCAATGGATCAATCCCAGTGCCGACGGTTACAGGCCGCTCTCGTTCAACACCGAGCAGGCGATCCGTTATGTGCTGGAGGGCTACAGTCCCTATTACGGCGGCCCCAAGATGGGCCTGTCGTCCGTCGAGGCGCTGACCAACCTCTCGCTCGATTATGCGGGACGCGGTAGCGCGACCATCCAGGTCGGCGGCTTCGAGCCCAACAGCGTGATCAATCGAAGTCATGGCTATTATCCGGGTGTTCCGATCTATGGCGGCGATGTCTGGCTGGACACCAATGCGGGCCTTCCTGGAACCAACAGCTACGCGCTCGTCCTACACGAGCTGGGCCACGCGCTCGGGCTGAAGCACCCCCACGATTCAGGCGGGTCTCTCCCCAAAATGAGCGCGGAGCACGACACGCCCGAATATACTGTCATGTCCTACGTGAACAGCTGGGACGATCCGCAGACCTTCATGCAGTACGACATCGCGGCGCTCCAGGCGATGTATGGGGCCGACTTCACGACGAACAGCGGCAATACCGTCTATTCGTGGTCGCCGCAGACCGGCGAGACCTTCGTGAACGGGGTCGGCCAGGGAGCGCCGGTCACCAACAAGATTTTCCAGACCATCTGGGACGGCGGCGGCTACGACACCTACGACATGTCGAACCACGAGGGCGACGCTACGGTCGATCTGTCGCCGGGGGGATATGCGAAGTTCTCGGAAGCCCAACTCGGGTACAAGGGGAGCGGGGCCTATGTCCACGGCAACGTCTACAATGCCTTCCAATACAACGGCGATCCGCGCTCTCTGATCGAGAATGCGATCACCGGATCCGGCAACGATTCCCTCAAGGGAAATGTCGCCGACAACATGTTGAGCGGCAATGGCGGCAACGATGCCCTCTGGGGCTTCGAAGGCAACGACATGCTGCTCGGCGGAGCCGGCAACGACTGGATGTATGGCGGTCCTGGCGCGGATTACTACAACGGCGGTGACGGCTGGGATGTGGTGTCGTATCTGCTGACGCCGTCCGCGAGCGGCGGCATCACGGTCAACCTGACCAGCAATGCGAATGGCGGTGCAGCGGCCGGCGACCGGCTCTACAATGTTGAGGTTTTGCAGGGCACCAACGCCAACGACACGCTCACCGGCCTCGACCGGGGCGGCGGCCATGGCAGCGAGCTGCAC
>Ga0065721_10049367_pt1 | contig 35947 bp, 31 predicted proteins | sample Mesricmetagenome_FD_59108 | JGI IMG/M metagenome (GOLD analysis project Ga0065721, IMG submission 59108) | Mesophilic microbial community from rice straw/compost enrichment Sample: eDNA_1 v2 (version 2) | ecosystem: Engineered > Solid waste > Grass > Composting > Bioreactor | place: USA: Davis... | reverse complement strand
TTGAGCGGCGGCTGCCCGGCTTTTCGGGCAGCCGCCGCTATTTTAACCTTGTTTCTTTACCGTTACGCTGCTTGTTACTTTGCCGCCTGCCACTTTGTTACCCCAACCCCATCATCGCTTTTGTTACTTTCCATCTTCCATTTCCATCTCCATTTGTTACTCTGCAAGCCTCGCCTCGCCATTCTGTTACTCTGCAGCCTCGCCACTCTGTTACTCTGCAGTCTAGCCTTCTGTTACCATGCAGCCTCGCCACTCTGTTACCATGCAGCCTCGCCACTCTGTTACCATGCAGCCTATCCACTCTGTTACTCTGCCCCTTCACCGATCTGCTAACGGACATCAGAGAAGCTTAACGGGCTAAATATGCAAATGAAGCGTTTTAACGGACATACGCGCACTTTAAAAGACGTTTTGGTCACTCGAATGGCCATTTTCCCGCTTTAAGCTTCTCTCATGTCCATTACAGCTGCGTACTTTTACTTTTGGCGCTCTAAGCCGCTCTTTTGTCCGTTATCTTTTCGCATATTCTCCTTGGAATTGATCATGCCAGGCCGCAGTTCATCGACAAACTCGAATACCGATCATTAACCTTTACACGTCTCTGAGCCGCTATGTTATGGATGCCGGCCAACCATCGGGTTGACCGGTATGTTGATTCTAATCAGCTTGTGTTTCAAATCGCATCGTTTCTTCTGTCGAATCACATGGAGACAAGCGATCCGTTGCTTTTAATATCCGGCGATCCACGGAGAAAGTTCCAGACTCTCGTCGCTGGTATCGAGGGTGTCTCCCAAAGTAAATCCAGTCAAGTTTTGCGTTCGGAAATTGATCGGCGCCGCATCGATGGTTGTGGCCAGCCCCGCCGTCCGGCCGCCGATTTCGGACCCGTTCACTTGGTTATAAACGGCCAGATGATAAACCGTATTCGCCATCAAATCGACCGGAGCTATTAACGGCAGCTCAAACAGACCACCCGTGATTGCATTTGCTTGTGCCGTTATTCCAATAACGACGGACTGGGAAGGCGTTATCGCCTCCAGGACGGCCATTTGGAAAACGCCGTTAATATTGCCACCTTGTACGATATAAGCCGCAAGCGTGCTGATCGTCGTCGGAAGTCCGTTAAAAACCAGGGCACCTATGGCCTGATTGTTCCCTGCTCCCGCATTAAACGGTATGGCTGCGTTAATGTCACCCAGTCTTACCGTTTCGACGAAGGTTCCGCTGCCGCCGGTCGCGCCAGTAGCTCCTGTCGGGCCGGTCGGACCCGTCGCTCCGTCCGCCCCCGTCGGGCCGGTCGGACCCGTCGCTCCGTCCGCTCCCGTCGGACCGGTCGGACCCGTCGCTCCGTCCGCTCCCGTCCGCTCCCGGCTGCCCCGGCGGACCTGGCGGACCCGGGGGGCCCGGGCAACATTTTATCCGCTTCGACCCTTTGTGATGCCCGTCCTCCGTTTTGCCCGCTGCCATTTTTTGCCGAATCCGGACGCCCCCCCGCTTATAAGTCCGATAACTTTCCCAATGCGTATCCGGCCCCGTTTCTTCCGTCTGATCAAACGGGCAACGGCGGCTCGGCTGACATGTACGGTTTTCTTTTTCAAGCTCTGCACCTCCCTGTTCTGCTCACTAATATATGTAACAAACGCCCGCATGGTATGGACATTCGCACATTTTTTTCCGATGCCGCGACACCGAAAAGCGATACGGGCATTCGTCCTGCCGCTGAGCCCCAAACAAACGTAACGGTTAACGCCGTCGATTGGAGGCGCAGCTTATGTTTCACGTTGACATATAAGATCGACACAAGGTGAAAATTATACTTTTTTATATGTAAAAAAACCTCCAAATCCGCAGCTCCTTTGCGGACTTGAAGGTTTTATATAGCCCGAAGCCTCAATGTCAAAGCGCCTTTACCATGCCGCCGTCCACCAGCAGCGATTGGCCGGTCACGTACGTATTGGCGAACGAGCCGTAAAATGCGGCCACACGGGCAAATTCTTCCGGCGTTCCCGTTCTTCCCAATGGAATGCCGGCATTCGTTTCCTCCAGTATTTCCTCTAACGCGGCTCCCTTCTCCCTTGCCCGCCTCTCGTCCAATTGAAGCAGGCGATCCGTGGCAATTCGGCCGGGCGCGACGGTATTGATCAGAATGCCCGAACTTCCAAGCTCGGTTGCCAAGCTTTTGGTCAAAGATGCGATCCCTGCCCGAAATACGTTTGACAGCAAAAGCTCCGGTATCGGCTGCTTAATCGACGACGACGCGATGTTGACGATTCTGCCGCCGCCTGCGGCCTCCATATACGGCACCGCCGCCCGAATCAGACGGATGGCGCTCATCAATGTTAATTGAAATCCGCTGGACCAATCGTCATCGGCCAAATCCTTCAACCGGCCGGGCGGCGGACCTCCCGCATTCGTAATCAGCACGTCCAGCCCGCCCTGCTTGCGAGCCGCTTCTTCTACAGCGCGGACAATATCATCCGCATTCGTCACATCCATTTGCACGATATGCACTTCCGCACCGGTCTCGGAGCGGATCTGCTCGCCGGCCGCCTGCAAATCGTCCAAGCTCCGGCTGGCGATCGTTACGCGCGCGCCTTCCTTGGCCAGAGCCGCCGCACACGCTCGGCCCAACCCTTTGCTGCCCGCCGCCACAAACGCCGATTTCCCACTCAAGCCTAGTTCCATCGTCTTCCGCCCCCATCTCCATATTCCCCGATTACGCGTTTGGACCGTTGCGACTAATCCGCTTTCGATCAGCCCTAATCCGCGTCCGTTTCTATATCGTTTCGCCGGGCGTCCGCCAAATCCTTCCGCCCCCATGCATCGCTTGCGGTCGTTCAAGCATAAACGGCCGAGAACGTCCTCTGGAGGCATAGCTTAGGTAAGCTCATACTTTCTTATATGATAAAAAAAGAGGAGTCCCGTATCGGACTCCCTCCATTGACTGCCCTGTATCGGCCGGGCTGCCGGCCTATGCTTTCCCAATCATGACGGCATCTGCGTGCCCATCCCCCGACACCGGGTCCCGCCGGCCACGGTCAAGGCAAGGCGAGCTTGCCCATAACCGCAGGCCGCGAAGCTCCCGTCGCCGCCGGAATATTGTTCGTGATGCCGTGCAGAAAGTCGTGACCCAGCAAGGCGAAAATAACCGCTTCCTTCGCGTCGTCCGGTATGCCGAGCGAACCTGCCGTCATGACGGACTGCTCCGGAAGCAGCCGCTCCAGCATGCGCAGCAGCGTCCGGTTATGCGCGCCTCCGCCGCTGACGATAACCTCGTCGATTCGGCAGCGCGGCATGACAAGCTCCCGGCACGCATCCGCAATCGAATTCGCCGTAAGCGCCGTCGCCGTCGCGACGGTATCGGCGTCCGACAGTCCGCGCTCCGCCGCTTGCTGCAGAAACGATGCCGTATAATCCGGGCCGAACAGCTCTCTTCCCGTCGATTTGGGCGGGGGCATCCGGAAGTACGGATGCAAGAGCAGCTCCGCCAGCAGCGTTTCGTCGGGCATTCCTTGAGCCGCCCATTCTCCGCCGGCGTCATAGCTCCATCGGCCGCCGGACAACGTCTGCACCGTCTGGTCGACGACCATATTGCCGGGACCGGTATCGAACGCGAGCAAATCGTCCGCTCCCGCTCCCGGCGGCATTGCCGTACAATTGCCGATGCCGCCGATATTTTGCAGCAGGCGGCCTTTGAATGGATGGCGGAACAACACCAAATCGCCGTAAGGGACCAGCGGCGCGCCTTGACCGCCGACGGCCATATCCGCCGGCCGGAAGTCGCCGACCGCAACCGTGCCCGTCCGTTTGGCAAGCACCGAAAGATCGCCGATCTGCAGCGTGGACCGCACGAGGTACGGGTCCTGCTCCGACGATTCCGGCATATGCCAGACCGTCTGCCCGTGCGAGCTGACGAAATCGATCTCGGCCATCGTCATGCCCGCGGCGCGTACGGCTTCCTCCGCCGCTCCGGCAAACAGCTCCGCCATGTAAACGTTCATGCCGCACAACCGGTCGACGCCGGACTGGGCGGGATCGCACAGCTGCTTGAGCCGTTCCCGAAGCTCTTCATTGTAGGGACGCGAATAGAAATGGAGCAGCTGCACCTTCGACATCAGGCCGTTCCCTTCGATCCGGACGACGGCGGCGTCGACGCCGTCCAGCGAAGTGCCCGACATCAGGCCGACGCCCACGGCAGACGGCTTATCCGTTAATCCGCGAAACATCATGGGGCCGCCCCTTCCGCATCCCCGGTTCCCGGAAGCGCCCGAAGCGATTGCAGCGCCAGCAGGACGGCGCCGTAGGACGCGTCCCGCTTGCCGGCGCCGCAGCGCAAATGCGGGAAGCGCTCGGCCATTCGCTGCAGGAACGCTTCACGGACATGCCCGTTATGCAGCAGCACGCTGCCCGCCATGGCGAGCGCGCCCCGCTCCATGCCGAGCCGAGCCGTCACGGCCGACGCCAGCTCCGCCAGCGCGGCGGCATTGCGTTCGGCAATGCGGAGCGCCGCGGCGTCGCCTGCCTCGCACGCTTCCGTCAGCAGCGGCGCCAGCGCCGCGATATCCTTTTTGTTCCGGGATTTGTCGTAGACGAAACCGACCACTTCCTGTACGGAGCCGATGCCGAGCCGATCGTAAACGAGCCGGGTAATGACCGTCTCCGCTTCGCGGCCGTCCGACGCCCTGACGACGGCCGACAGCAAGTCCCGGCCGATGCTGTAGCCGCTGCCCTCGTCGTCGATCAGATGGCCGAAGCCGCCCGCACGATGAACGGCGCCGTCGGCTCCCCTGCCGTAACAGATCGAACCCGTGCCGGCAATCAGAATGATGCCGGGCAAGCCTTCGTGCGCGCCGCACAACGCCGTCTCGTGGTCGCCGACCAGCACCAGCCCGCCGCGGTACCCGCCGTCTCGCAATCCCGCCTTCAGCCTTCCGCTTACGGCGGGATTGCTGATGCCCGCGGCTCCGATGCAAATGCCCTCGCAGGCGTCCAAGTCTCCGCATACCCGGGCAATCTCGCCGCATATGTCGCGCAAAGCCGCCCTGACGCTCGCTTCGTCCTGCCCGTTGAAGTTCAACGGGCCGACGGCAAACGTATGGACGGCGTTGCCGTTCCAATCCGCTATCGTGACGGCGGTTTTGGTTCCTCCGCCGTCCAGCCCCGCCACATATCGCATAGGATCACTCCATCAATACAAATGATACGGCCGCTTGCGCTCGGCAAAAGCGCGGCTATCCTCCGCGAACCGCTCCGTCAGCTCCGCGGCGTTCGCCGCCGGTTCCCGGTACGCGCTGTCGCCGCACAGCAAATCGATGAACGGCCGGCCTCCCTCGCGGACCGGCGGCAGAAACGCAAACGGCTCGGCTTGCTCTTTGACCTCGAACAGCAAATGGACGCCCAGCTCGACCGGGCACAGCGCCCGTTCGTCCAGCACATGGACGTACACGCCGCCGCACAGCTCGCCCTGATGCTTCGAGAAGGTCGGCTTGAAATAAGCCGGACGGAAATGAACGCCGGGCAGCCGCTTGGCGTTCATTGCGCGCGCCAGCCGGTCCGCATCGACAAACGGAGCTCCAATCAGCTGAAACGGCGCGGTCGTCCCCCGTCCCTCCGACAGGTTCGTGCCCTCGAACAGGCAAGTGCCTGGATACAGCAGCGCCGTATGGAACGTCGGTATGCCCATCGAAGGCGGGATCCAGGGGCGCCCCGTATCCGGGAACAGCATGGAACGATTCCAGCCTTCGCACCGAACGACATGCAGCTCCGCGTTCCAGTTCATTTCGTCGTTCGCCATTACCGCGACCTCTCCGGCCGTCAAGCCGTAGCGGACCGCCAGCGAATAATTGCCGACGAACGAGCGGAAGCCGTCCTTCAGCACGTTGCCTTCGACCGTCGTCCCGTCAAGCGGGTTAATCCGGTCCAGCACGACGAACGGCTTGCCGGCCTTCGCGCAATCCTCCAGCGCATAGAGCATCGTATAAATAAACGTATAATAACGCGCGCCCACGTCTTGAATGTCGTACACGACGATGTCGACGGCATCGAGCATGTCCGGCGTCAGCCGCTTGGAGTCTTGGCGGTAGAGACTGTACACCGGCACGCCGGTCGCCTCGTCCGTGTAATCGTCCACCAGCGCTCCGGCCTCCTTGTCTCCGCGCACCCCGTGCTCGGGCGAGAACATGGCCGCCAGATGGAACTGCTCATGCAAAATATCGATCGTCGAGCGAAAATTTCCCGCCAAGCCGGTCGGCGATGTAATCAGGCCGATCCGTTTCCCCTTCAGCACATGGGCGCTATCCGATATGCGGTCGATTCCGTTGCGTATCATAGCCGCCGGCCCTACAGCTCGGATTGGCGCAAACGCATCGTCTCCGGCGGCACCATGAACGTCTCCGCGTATTCCTTCCGGGCCTCCAGGCCGCGCACGCGGGCGAGCGATTTGTAGTAGTCCATATAGTTGAACGACTTGCTCCCCGTGACGAACCAATGGGTGGACAGCGCCTTAATCCACAGATCGAACGCCTCCTGGTCGAAATCGACGTACACGTACGGCACGTAGTCGACGGCATCCTCCCAGTTTTCCCCGTAATACAGCTTGGCGGCAAAATGCGGCGGGTATTCGCGCTCCATCGCCCGAAGAGCCGCAAAATATCTCGCGTCGTTTACGATCCGGTGCGTCGTGGCGTGATCCTTGTGCATGCTGTTGCGGTGATGCGTAATAATAATATTCGGCTTGACCTCCCGAATGACGTCGCAAACGCGCAGCCGAATGTCCTGGTCGTCCGGAATTTCGCCGTCCGGAATATCGAATACGCGGGCTTCGCCGCCCAGCATTTCCGCAAACGTATGGGCCTCGCGAATTTTTTGCGCCTTGTAGTCGTTGACGTCCCGGCCTTCGGGAACGCCCCGTTCGCCCGCGGTCAACGCCAGCGTCGCAATGCGGTCGCCCTTCAAATAATGACTGGCCAGCACGCCTCCGGCCACCAGCTCCACGTCGCCGACATGGGCGCCGATGCCCAATATCGTAATCGGTTGTCTTTCGCTCATCGTTATATCCCCTCTCTTAATCCAGCATCTTGCGCATGACGGCAAACCGCTTCACCGTCCGGAAACCGGCCTTCTCGTAGATTCGCATGGCGGGATTCGTGCTGCCTGTATACAAAGACATGTAATCGGCGCCAACGTTCCGGAATGCCTCGCATAATCGGGAAAATAATATGGTGCCGAGTCCGTGGCCCTCATGCTCGGGACGGACGCCGATGCCGGCGAACCAGCCGCGGCCGCTCGCCTCGCGAATGACGGGACCGGCGAAGCCGACCGCTTCGCCTTGCCGCGCCGCAAGGACGACCGGCACGCCTTCGACCGCGCTTCGGGATATTTCCCGCTGCCAGAGCGGATTGCCCAGCGCCTCGAGCATCTCCTGCAAGCCCGTATGCTTGCCCGCGTCCAGCAGCTCGACCCGGTAGCCCGATTCCGCCGCCTTCGCTTCCTTCCGCTCGATTTCCTCCGAAACGGCAAAGCCGTCCAAAGGCATGTACATCGCATGCTCGACCGCGCGCTCCGCATAACCGCGCCTCAGCAAATACCGGTGCAGCGGGCTGTCCAGCGGAACGCCCGGCGCATTGTTGTGCTCGTGTCCGGGAGTATCCGGAATGTACCAGGGCAGCTGCATCGGGTTAAAAAACAGCACCTCCGACTGGCGTTTGCCTTTCGCCGCAAAGCTGTTCTCCAAAGCCGTCAGCAGCTCGCCGTACAGCTCATCCGTCTTCCGGCCGTCCGGCAGCACCGCGCACGTCATATATCCGGCAACGTCTCCAAGCGGCAGTTCATCGCCCGTACAGCCGCAGGCGAATCCTTGCACCCGCCCGTCCTCCAGCCACAGAAACGCGTGCTCTGCGCCAAAATGCGGGTTGGACCGGATGATCGCAGCGAACCGCTCCTCCGTCATTTCCTTGTAGCCGTCCTTTACCGCCCATTCGTTCCACAAGGCGATCACTTCGGGAATATATCGGTCATCCCACTTCGCTAACATGCTTCACCCTCCTTCGTCGTACGGTGTACGGCCGCACGCGGAATGCGGCAGCCGTTCTTCCCCTAACGAACCGTTCGTCAAGACCGACAGCGACAGCCGGATAGACGTCCGTCCTCAGCCCTTGACGGCGCCGACCGTCACGCCTTCCAGGAAGTAGCGCTGCAGGCTGAAGAACAGCACGAACATCGGCAGCGCGGAGATTGTAGCTCCGGCCATCATGGGCGAGAAATAAGTCGTATTGGCGAAACGGAAGTTTTTGAGGCCGACCTGGATCGTCTGCATATCCATCGTGTTGGTGACGAGGAACGGCCAGAAAAACGTGTTCCACGTTTCCATGAACGTCAGAATCGCCATGACCGCCATAACGGTCTTCGACAGCGGCATAATAATGCGGAACAGGATTTGCAGCTGGCTGCAGCCCTCCACCTTCGCGCTTTCCAGAATTTCCTTCGGAATGGAGCTCATAAACTGCTTCGCCAGGAATATGTTATACACCGTTACGAGCGTCGGAGCGATCAGCGCCGTGTAGGTGTTCTGGATTTCGAAAATATTGACGATCAAAATATACAGAGGCACCTGCGTCACCTGATACGGGATCATCATGGCGCACAGCAGCACGGCAAACAGCACGCTGCGTCCTCGGAAATTGACTTTGGAGAAGGCGTATCCCGCCATGGTGGCGAACAACACGTTGGATACCATGACGCTGACCGCCACGATCAGCGAGTTCAGCAGCCAGCGGAACGAATATTCGCTGAAATCGAAGAAAAACTTGTACGACTCGAGAGTAAATTTGCTCGGCCAGATCGAATAGCTGACCGCGCCCGCCTCCACGGGATCGCCGAACGACGACATAATCATGAAGTAGATCGGAAAAAGCGTTGCAAGAGCAAACAGCAGAAGGAGGACGACGATAATCGTGTTGCGGATATATTTGGCCGTGCGATTTCCCAAGTGGTTGTTATATAAAGCCATGTCCATTCCCTCCTTCTACTAGTATTCTACGTCTTTGCCCAAAAATTTGAATTGGAAAAACGAGATGACGCCGATAATAAACGCCAGAATCAGCGATTGAGCCGCAGCTTTGCCGTATTCGAAATATTTGAACGCCGTATCGAAAATAAGCAGGCCGACCATCGTCGTGGAATGGTTCGGGCCGCCGCCCGTCATCAGGTAGGCGTTCTGGAACACCTGGAACGAGCCGATGACGCCGGTGACGAGCAGGAACAAGGTCGTCGGCTTCAGGCATGGCAGCACGATGTGCCACATCTTCTGCAAAAACGTTGCGCCGTCGATATCCGCGGCTTCGTAATAGCTTTCGTCGATGCCAAGCAGCGCCGCGACGTAAATGATGATGCTGGTGCCGTGGCTGGACAGCCAGGACATCAGAACGAGCGAAAGCATGGAAGTCGAGCTGGAGCCGAGCCAGTTCTGGTTTTCGATGCCGAACAGACCGATCAGCTTGTTCAAGATCCCCTCCGGCAGCGGATCGTAGATCCAAAGCCATACGACGGACAAAGCGACGCCGGACGCCACGGCCGGCAAATAATAAACCGCCTTGAACGTCGTCTGCGCCCATTTCTTGAGCGGCATAATCATGATTGCCACGGCAAAGGAAAGGATCAACGCAACCGGCACGGTCAGCACCGTATAGATGATTGTGTTCCAGATTGCCTTTCCGAACAGTTCGCTGCGGAAAATTTCCGCGTAGTTGTCTAAGCCGGTAAACGTGGAGCCCAGCGGACTGTATTTCTGAAAGCTGATTATAAAGGCGCTCACGACCGGATATGCGGTAAACAATGCGAATACCACCAGCGCTACGGCGATAAAAGCGTATGCCCATGCGCCGTCTCCCCTGTTTAAGCGTCCATTAGACTTTGATGCCACTCGAGCCATATGCAGGACTCCTTTCCTAAGCCACAAAGCTGACATTGCGTATTAAACATAGATCGGATAGCGCGCCCCTGCACGGGGGCGGCTATCCGAGTCCGAATGGTTCTACTCTTGTACTACCCCGTCTTCTCCGAAGGTTTCGATGGCCGCTTTTTTCACTGCTTCATACATTTCTTCCGGCGAAATTTCGTTTGCCAGCAGAGCTTGCAGCTTCGGAATGACGACTTCGTTTTCGATTTTGATCGCTTTGGCGCCGAGATCTACCGGAATGTCCGGACGGGCAGGCGCCGCTTTTTCCAGCATTTTCTCAACGGCCGCCACGTTGTCCGGATTGCGGTTCGTCTCCATGTTTTCGGCCGCTTTGCGGGCGCTCTCGGTAATATGAGCCGCGAACAGGTCGTTGTTCGTCGTCGCCGCTACTTGGCCGCTTGCCAGGAAGTAAGCCGCTTTGACAATGTTCGCTTTATGCTCGTCGGTCGGAGCTTTTTTGCCGCGGAATGCGACGTAACCGTCGACAACCGCATGGGATACGGCCGGCTGGCCGGCGAAGGACGGAACCGGAAGGACGATGTAGTCCACCTTGATGCTGTCTTGCACCGCGCTGCCGTCGTTCAGATCGATTTTTTCGTTGTTTTTGTTGGCCGAGTTTTCGAATACGGCCAAGCCTTTGCCCGTAATCATCGTCTGGCCGGTCAGGAACATGTTCCAGCGCTTGCCCGCGTCGACGGAGCTCAGCTCTTTCGGCATCGAGCCGTCGTCGATCATTTGGCGGATCGCCTTCAGCACTTCCAGATAGTTTTTGGACGTGTACGCGTATTTCAGGTCTTCCGTAAACGGAGAAGGCATGCCCGCGCCTTTGACCAAAATGCTCAGGTAGTCTTTCGAAGCGACGCCCGCCGTGGCGAAGACGAAGCCGTAGCGCGTTTTGCCGTTTTCGGTTACGACGCCTTTTTTGATCGCTTCGCGGAATTCCTCGTAGGTCCAGCCGTTTTGCTGTACGCTTTTCCAGTCGATGCCGGCATCCTCAAGGTATTGCTTGTTGCCGCCGATAGCGTGAACTTCCATATAAGCCGGGAAGCCGTACAGGCCGTCGCCGTTTCTCATGTAGTTCAGCGGAGCTTCGTCGAAATCCGCGAGCATTTCCGGCGTCACCATATCTTTAATATCGAGCAGCATGCCCATTTGCGCATACTTGGAAATGCCGTCGGAGCCGATGAAGGCCAGATCCGGAGGGCTGCCCGCGTTCACTTGCGTGTCCAGCTTCTGGGTCATGTCCTCCCAGCTTGCAGGCTCAATTTTCAAAGTCAGGTTCGGATACAGCTTGTTGAAATCTTCTTCCATCTGCTTGAAGTTTTCCTGATAAGTCGGGGATACCGGCGGGAGCAAAGCCGTGATGGTGTCTTTGGCTCCGGAATCCGTCTTGCCTTGCGAATTGCCCGCCCCGCTCGTCGGCTCAGGCGTGTTGTTGCTGTTGTTCGATCCGCATGCGGACAGCACGCCGAAGGACAACATCAGAGCCATAGCGGCTGTGGCAAATCTTGTTTTTCTTTTCATTCTCAAGATCCTCCCTTTAATAAATTCTATATACTCACGTCCGCGCAAAGCAACTTATTGTACCATTCTTTCTTAGGTTGCTTTGACGCAAACGCGTATAGCCTCTTTCAGGTTGCCGGAGCATTGCTTCAGCACGGCTTCGGATTCCGCCGCTTCCAATCCCGTCTTGATCATCATAATCGCCAGCTTGCAGTCCATCGACGCCTTCTTCAAGTAAAGCTCCGCCGTTTCTTCATCGACGCCGGCCGCCGTTTTAATAATGCGCAAAGAGCGGTCCCAAAGCTTTTTGTTGCTGGCCTTCAAATCCACCATTAAGTTGTTGTACGTCTTGTTCAGCTTGACCATCGTGCTTGTCGTCAGCATGTTCAGCACCAGCTTCTGGGCCGTGCCCGCCTTCAGTCTTGTCGATCCGGCGATGACTTCGGGACCGACGACCGGCGCGATGCAAATGTCGCATACCTCTTCCAGCTTCGTGCGTTTGTTGTTGACGACGCCGACGGTTACCGCGCCGATTTCCGAGGCTCTGCGCAAGCCTTCGATGACGAACGCCGCGCTGCCGCTGGCGGATATGCCGATGACGACATCCTTGCCCGTCACGCCAATTCGGTCGATTAGCGCCCGGCCTTCGTCGCCGTCGTCTTCGCAGCCCTCGACGGCATTCCGCAAGGCGTGGTCGCCCCCGGCGATATGGCCTTGAACGAGCATCGGATCCACGCCGAAGGTCGGCGGGCATTCGGAGGCGTCAAGCACGCCCAATCTGCCCGACGTGCCGGCTCCGATGTAGAACATTTTGCCGCCGCTGGACAGAGCCCGGTGAAGCGCTTCCACAGCTCGTGCGATTTGCGGAATTTCCGCCGCTACGGCCGCGGGCACTTTGGCGTCCTCCTGGTTCAGCAGCGCAAGCATCTGCTCGGTGGTGCACTCGTCGATCATCCCCGTATCCGGGTTGATTCCCTCCGTCGTCAAGCTTGCAAGATAGTCATTCATAGCCATTCCCCTAACGTGATCATCTGCGGGTCCGTTATCGCAACTATTGTTCCCGGCTGATCGTTTCATGTCTCTTAACAATTTCTATATTAAAGCGATTCCATCAAACTCGTCAATACTTTTTGAAATAAATTTTTATCATGAAATAAATTATTGGCATTTTATATCGAAAATTGTGCGCGCTGCACAACGTGCTGTCGAAGCTTCTGGCCAGGCAGCACGAGTGATGCCGGCCTCGGCGGCCGGGGACCGATGGGCGGCAGCGAGGGCGGATGCGCTGGGCCGGAAACCGGTGTGGCTGCGGATGGTGCTCCGGGCCGGGAACGGGCGTGGCTGCGGGCAGTTCGCCGAGCCGGGAACCGGCGTGCGGACATGATGTCGTTCACACAGGCGCACCTGTGCATAGCTTTGAATGATTTATCGTTCAAAAAACCGGATCTCGCGTTCCCGTAGTTTGATATGAACGATTTATCGTTCAAAACGTTGGGTATGGTGTTTCTGGAGAATCGATTTGAACGATTTATCGTTCAAATCGTTGGGTGTGATAATTTTGAAAGAGTGATTTGAACGATTTATCGTTCAAAAGCATGCATTTGACCTTTCTGATGAGTTACTTTGGGCGATTTTTCGTTCATGTGTAATCATTCGCCATTTATCGCCGCCTCTTCAGACCTGCCATTGGGGAACCGGAAAGACTGGGAGAACTGGAACGAGCTTATTGGGCGAAATAGAGGACTAGAGTTGAAAGAGATAAGAGTCCGATAAAGGTAAGAGTCCAAAAGAGGTAACGAGTCCGAAAAAGGAATAACGATGCCGAATATTGAGTTTCCCTCAGATGGCCCGACTGTTGGATGAATAACTGCGCCGCCCGCATCCGTTCCGACAACAAAAAAAACATTGCCCCTGAGGGACAATGTCCGGATAAGCCGATAATATGCCGTCAACAATCCAAATATCTATCCATCCATAGTCTATCTATCCATCTAGCCAATGAGCCATCCAACTAGCTATCCATCTAGCCATAGAGCCATCCATAAGCGATCCATCCAGCCATCCAGCCATCTATTCCGTCCGGCTTTCAACACAAACCCGTTCTATCTCCTCCGCTTGTTCGCAATAATATTGTGGGATTTGGACAAATATTTTTTCACTTGGCCGTAATCGGCGCTGGCCACGCCGGCGAACAGGATGTCGATCACCGTCAGCATGGCGATCCGCGAACCCATGGCGCCGCTTCGAATCGAAATTTCGGGAGTGGAAATGCTAAGCAAAATATCGGCTTTGTCCGACAGTTCGCTTTTGCTGTATTTGGTAATGGCAATGGACGTAGCGCCGTTCTTCTGGGCAATGTCCAGCGCGTCCAATATTTCGACCGTGTTGCCGGAATTTGAAATAAAGATGGCCACGTCCCCCTTGGACAGAAGCGTCGCCGCCGTCAGCTGGCTGTGCCCGTCGGTGTAGGCATGGCATATTTTGTTGATGCGGGTAAATTTCTGCTCGGCGTCCTGGCAGACAAGGCCCGATGCCCCGATGCCGAAAAAGACGATCCGCTTGCTGCCGCGCAGCGCATGAACGGCCTTCTCCACCGCGTTCCGGTCGATGACGCTCAGCGTATCCTCGATCGACTTCATATTGTTGCGGCCGATATTGGACACGATCGTCAGCAAATCGTCGCCGGGCTGAATATCGGTATATTGATCGCCGCCCGTTTCCTCGTCCATCGATCCGAGCGACGCGGAAATGCTGACGATAAAGCTGCGATAGCCGTTATACCCCATCGTTTTGCAAAACCGAAGCACGGACGCGTCGCTCGTCTTGCTGGCCTGAGCCAAACTTTTGATCGACAGATGCGGAATTTCCTCCTTGTTCGCCAGTATATACTCGGCAACCAGCCGCTCCACAGGCGTAAGACTGTCCTTCCGATCCCGGATTTTGATCAATACGTTGTCGTTAATCGCCATAGGCCGCTCCCTACCCGTTCCTCGAATTTTTTGCATCTAAATAGTATACGCAAATGGGACAAATTACAATAGTTTGTACAGTTTGAAGAAAAATAGAACGTTTTCTATGTGCAACTTGACTAAAATAATATTTCAAAATATTTGTATCATCTTGAAACTAAAATTGCAAACTTTATTGTTAGAGCTGGCGGACCGTGCTATACTTGTGTCATTCATCGTGGAGCATCTGTTTATACTATCGCGGCATAAAGGATGAGTGACATGGACAAAAAAATGAAAATCGCCATTATCGGAGCCGGGAGCACCTACACTCCCGAGCTGATGGAAGGGATCATGAAGCGCAAGGAGAACCTGCCCCTGCAGGAGCTGGCTCTCATGGATATCGACGAGAGAAAGCTCGGCATCGTCGGCGGACTGTGCGAGCGCATGGTGCAGGCGGCCGGCATGACGACCCGCGTCGTCAAGACGCAGAACTTGAACGAAGCGCTGCAAGGGGCAGACTTCGTACTGGCGCAAATCCGCGTCGGCAAGCTGCCGGCCCGCGTGCTGGACGAGCGCATACCGCTCAAATACGGCTTGATCGGCCAGGAAACTTGCGGCATCGGCGGCTTCTTCAAAGCGATGCGCACCATTCCGGTCATGCTGGAAATTGCCGAACGCATGGAGCGGCTGTGCCCCGGCGCTTGGCTGATCAACTTCTCCAACCCGGCCGGCATCATAACGGAAGCGGTATTGAACCATACGAACGTCAACATGCTGGGATTGTGCAACGTCCCGTTCAATATGTTCAAGAGCATTCGCGAAACTATGAAGCTGCCGAACGCAAACATGACCTATGTCGGACTGAATCATCTGAGCTGGATTACGGCCATCGAGCAAGACGGCAAAGATTATTTGAAGGACGCACTGGAAATGGGCCTGAACAGCGAGACGATGAAGAACATTCCGTCCAGCGGCTTCAGCAAGGAGCTCATCCAGCTTGTGGGCGCCATTCCGTCCTCTTACCTGGAATATTATTATTTTAAGGACAAAAAGCTTAGCCTGCTGAAAGAAAGCGCTCAAACGCGCGGCGAAAAATGTATGGACATCGAGGAGGAGCTGCTCGGCATTTACTCCAACGCCGAACTGCATACGAAGCCGGAATTGCTCGCCTCCCGCGGCGGCGCCAACTATTCCGAAGTGGCGATCAGCCTGGTCGACGCCATTTACAACGACAAGCAGGAGCTTCATGTCGTCAATCTGCTGAATCGCGGGGCGCTGGACTTTATGGAAGAGACGGATGCCGTCGAGGTGACGGCCGTCGTCGGCAAGGACGGCGCCAAGCCGGTCCGCATCGAAGGATTCGATAACCGCCACATTATCGACTACATGCGCATGGTCAAAGCGTACGAGCGCGAGACGGTTGCCGCGGCGGTTCAAGGAAGCGAAGCGGCCGCCATGCGGGCGCTTATGATGAACCCGCTCGTCGGCGACTACCATACGGCGCACGCTTGCTTCCAGGAACTGAAGGAAGCGCATCGCGCTTATTTGCCTCAATATCAATAACACCGCTTTGGCCGGCACAACCGGCGGTTGATACCAGGGCAATCGAAATCATTTGACGCAAAGGAGTTACGCGCGATGTCCGGAAATTACGTAATCGGAGTGGACGGCGGCAACAGCAAAACGGACTACTATTTGTTCGACCTGCAGGGCCGCCGCAAGGATCATATTCGCGCCGGCACGTGCAGCCACGAACAATTACCCGACGGGTACGAGAGCGCTTGGCGGATCATGAACGACAATATCGGCCTGCTGCTGTCCCGCAACGGCTTGACGATGGACGACGTCGCCGCCGGAGCGTTTGGATTGGCGGGCGCCGATATCCCGTCCCAGAAGGAACAATTGAATCGGGTGATCGAACGGATCGGCTTCCGGCGGTACGCCATGGACAACGATTCGTTCCTCGGGATCAAAGCCGGCAGCCTGAAAGGCTACGGCATCTGTTCCATCAACGGCTCCGGAGCCTGCACGGGCGGCATCGCTCCGGACGGCCGCCGGCTGCAGGTCGGGGGCGTAGGCAGCGAACTGTCGGGCGACGAAGGCGGCGGGTTTTATTTGTCCCGCCGGGTCGTGCGCGCCGTATACGACTCGATGTATCGCCTCGGTCCGGATACCTCGATGGCCGAACCGGCCATGAAGCTTGTCGGCGCGGCGGAGCAGGAACGGTTCATGGAACGCGCCTTGGAAGGCATCGTGTCGCGGACGCTGCCGTATACGGAGCTGGTAACGCTGCTGCTGCATGCGGCGGAGCAGGGAGATTCCGTCGCCGACGGCATCGTCGACCATTCCGCCCGGCAAATGGCGTTATCGACGGCCGGATGCCTTCGCGGCCTCGGCTTCGAGGCGGGCGAGCCCGTCGATATCGTCATGGCCGGCTCGGTCTGGGTCAAGCCCGTCGCTTCGGTCTTGCGCGACCGGTATCGATGCTATGTCGAGCGGCTCGCCGGGCAGCCGTGCCAATTCATCGAGCTTCGGGAGCCGCCGGCCGCCGGCGCCGTTTTGTGGGCGCTAGAGCTGGTCAACGGCGCGCCTGCCGATCCAGGCTTGCGCAATCAAATCATTGCCTCCGTATAGCGCGGCGCCTGCCGCGCTTTACTTTTTGCCCCTCCTCGCTCAACCGCTGCGTCTTGCATTCCGCAAAATTCCGGACAGCTTAATGGTCGGCAAATTACAGCAGATTGCAATATTCAATTTATTAGTGATTGATCACTTACTAGACCCGGAAATCCGCCCGTTTCTTTGCTGCAGCTCCCGAATCGTGTGCCGGATGCCTTCCTCGAACGCCGTCGCCCGCACCGGCCCGATTCGCCGTTCGTACTTCTCTCCGCTGAGGATAAGCGGCTCTTCGGTCAAATAGAGCATCTCCACCACTTCCTTCATGACGGGCAGAGCGAGTCCCAGCAGGCTTAATCCGGCCTTGCCCAGCGGAATGACCGGCTTCGAGCCGCCGCCGGCCTCTCTTGCCAGCTTGACGATCTCTTTGCCCGAAATGATGCCGCTGCCGGGAATATGCCAATTTTCTCCGTAGGCGTCTTCCCTGCCGGCGAGCTCCGCAATCATATAGGCCGCATCCGGCAAATAGACATACTCTCTCGGCACATCCATATTGCCGATAAAAAACGCAGGTTTGCCGGCGGCGATTGCATCGAGCGTCGAACCCAAATAGGACGCCTCGTTCGCCGTAGGCCCGTAGTAATCGGGCAGCCGGGCAATCAATACTTTGGCGCGGGACCAGCGCCGGTCGAACAGCATCCGTTCATAGGCCAGCCTCGTTTGGCCTTTCCTCGTATGCGGCTCCTTCGGATGCTCCTCCGTCGCCCGTTCCGCTTGCCTTCTGCCATATGGATAAATGCCGTCGATGACCGTTACCTTCAGGCCCAGCGCATCGGCGGCCTGCATGACCGATTCGCCCAGAGGGATCAGACGGCTGGCCATTTCATGATACGGAACGTTCGCGCAATGAAACAGAACATCCGCCCCCGCCGCGGCGGCGGCAATGTCATTCGGTCGAAATGCGTCGCCCGCGGCCAGTTCCAGATGTTTCGGGCGGCCGAGTCCGGCCTTCAGCCGCTCCAGCTTTTCTGCCGATCTTCCAAATGCGATGGTCGGAATTCCGCGCTTGACAAGCTCTTCCGTGATTGCCGCTCCCGTTCCTCCGGTCGCACCTACAATAATTGCCTTGTTCATCATGATCACCTCTCGAGTATTGAGTAATTGATCAATCACAACCAGTTGCCATTTAGTAATTGATCAATTACTAACTTGCTTTCACTTTATCACTTTGTGAGTGATTAGTCAATCACAAAGATTAAAAAACTATTTTCCTAGGGAATAGCCGGACAGTTCCCCGATTGCGCCGCCATCCCCCCCCTCTGCACCGCGCGCAGCCCCCAGCGCGCGGCGGGGCGGAACGGGTGTCACCCCTCACACCATCCGGCCGTCCCCCGTTGTCAAGGAATACGCTCCGGGAAAGCCGGGACGTCATCTCTCCTTTAACTCGGGCATATCCAGCGCAACCGCAACGTTGCACAACATCCCCCGGGCCAAAAACAGCATCGTCCGCTCCTCGGCCCGATTCATGCCCGCATCGCGAAAAGCTTGCAATACCATATCGCGGATTTCGGCGAAGCCGTTCCGCATCGCCTCCCGGATCGTTTCTTCGCGAATCGTTTGGGCTTGCATCTGCAGCAGCACTTCATTCCGGTATTGATCCAGAAAATGATCATAAGATTCGATCAGCTCGGCTTCCATCCGCTCCGCCGAGGCCGAAGCGACGACCTGGCGAAAGGAATCGGCGATGCGCGTCCAGGATGCCTCCAGCGCGGCAAGCAGCAGCGCCTCTTTCGTGGCAAAAAAACGGAAAACGTACGGCTGGGAAATGCCGGCACGTTCCGCGACTTGCGCCGTCGTCGCGCGGTAATAACCGACTTCGGCAAATACTTCGATCGCAGCCGATATAATTTCCGCTTTGCGGTTTACCGAAGCGGATTCGGACTTGGCCATCTGTCAGCAGCTCCTTCGTTTAGTGATTCATCAATCAATTATAACAGATAATCGATTCGCCGGACAAATCCGCGGCGGAACAAAGCTTGAATTTCACGATCGACTCTACTACACTGGACGTATCGTCCGGCGTCATTTATTGACGATGCCGGGGTACATACGAGGAGTGAGCGGAATTGTTTTTGCAATTTATTGAAGAACGCGAGCATAAAGAAGCGTTTCTGGAGCTTGCGCACCGGATCGCGAAGTCGGACGGCTTCGTCCATCGAAATGAAATGAATTATATTCGGAGCTGGAAGCTCGAGCTTGGCCTCGACGACTGGGAGCCGTCGGCCGATGCTGCGCTGGCGACGGCCGACTTGATCGGCAATCTGCCGAGCGAGCAGTTGAAGCGCATTTTTTTGATCGAAACGCTGCTGCTTATTTTTGCGGACGGCGCCTACAACGATGAGGAAAAACGGATCGCCGCCGACATGCAGCGGCTGTTTGGCTACGACGACGAGACGTTCGCCAAGTTTAGCGAATGGGTCGAACGAATGTCCAAATTAAAAATTGACGGCATGAAGCTTATTTTGGGCGGCTAGCCCCGTATAGGCGCGGCAGCCCCGGACGTCAACGCGTCCGGGGCTGTTCCCGTTTTATCGGCTGCGCGGGCGGCGCGACCATGCGACGATCGGAATAAGCAGCATCGCCAGCGCTCCCCCCGCAAGGGACAGCGCCGCATAACTCGTATGAGCCACAACGACGCCGGACAGCGCGCCGCTGGAAGCCCCGGTCAAAGCGATCAGCACATCGACCGCTCCCTGCGTCTTGGCGCGGACTCCCGAGGCCGCCGAATCGACGATCAGCGTCGTGCCGCTGATCAGCCCGAAGTTCCATCCAAGGCCCAGCAAGGCGAGCGCGGCCGCAAGACCGATAAGCGAATCCGCAGGCACGGCCGCGGATAATATGCCGGAGGCGAGCAAGGTCAATGCGGCGGCGACAGCCATCGGGACGCGGCCGACCTTGTCGACAAGCATTCCCGTGACAAGAGAAGGCAGGAACATCGCGCCGACATGGATACCGATGACCAGCCCTACACTGCCCAAGCCGTGGCCGTGATGTCCCATATGGATCGGCGTCATCGTCATAATCGCGGTCATGACGACTTGGGTCAGCACCATCACGGATGCGCCGACCGCGATCCCCCTTCTATTTCCGCCGCTCATTCCGTCTTCGGCCAATCCGTCACGGTTGCCGCCTTCCATCGACCGGGCTGCGGAAATCGCCTGGGCGACAAGCAGCGGATCCGGTCGCAGCCATATAAACAGCGCCGATCCGGCAAGCAAAAAAGCGGCGGCAGCCAGCATAAACGGTCCGGCCAAGGCGGGGATGCCAAACGCTTCGGCGGCGCGGCCCGTTACGTCTACCAGATTCGGTCCCGCCACCGCGCCGAACGTCGTAGAAACCAGCGCCACGCTGACGGCCTTGGCCCGATTCGACGGTCGGGCCAAATCCGTGCCCGCATATCGGGCCTGAAGGTTCGTGGCCGTACCCGCACCATAAACGACAAACGAAGCGAACAGCAGCGCGACGTTCGAAATCGCCGCAGCGGCGACGACGCCGACGGCGCCGAGTCCACCGGCAATAAATCCGGCGGTCAGCCCGACGCGGCGTCCCGACCGCTCGGACAAGCGGCCGACCAGCAACGCCGATGCGGCGGAGCCCAGCGTCAACAAGGCGACGGGCAGCCCCGCCATCCCGTCGGTCCCGAGCATATCGCGTGCCAGCAGCGCGCCGACCGCAATGCCGGCGGCCAGTCCCATGCCGCCGAACATTTGCGATACGACGACGATCCATAAGGTGCGGCGGTACAGCCTCTCCTGTTGTTCCGGCGATTCCGCATAAGTCCGGAGCCATGCCGGCTGCCGTTCGGACGCCATCGAAACCCTTGCATCGTCGGACATGGACTTCTCCCCTCCCCCGATTCTCTCTTGTTTTGAATAATCTCTATCGTGCACGACAAACCGCTTTTTTTCAATACCATGAAAAAATCGGATATGCCGCAACGTTAATTCGGCGACTTAACAGATACAGTATAGGAAAACCCGGCAGACTATAGTAAACTCAATATTATGCGGAAGGGGGAGTTGATTTATATGGAAAAATCCCTGGATTTCATTATCGGCCGTTTGGCGAACCGTCAACCACCGCCTTCTTTGACGGTGCGTCAAGCATGGGACTCCGGTCTCGACGCCGACATTGCCGCCCTGGAATGGGCTGGCGCGGCCAAGCGTCGCATCATCGCCTTGAAGGCGGGGCTTCATCTGCTCAACGACAGCCTGGATGCTTCGCACGCATACGCGCAGCAAATCGAAGACGATTCGACCGGCGCTTACTGGCACGGATTAATTCACCGCATGGAGCAGGACTATTGGAACGGCAAGTATTGGTTCCGGCAAGCTGGCGATCACCCGGTGAAATCGGAAGTGCGGCGGGAAATATCGCAATGGCTGAATCGGGAAGCCGATTTCGGCTCCTTGCGGGAAGGCCGAATCAAAAACGAGTTGCGGCGTTACAGGGATCAATTCGGCTGGGACTGCGACAGCTTCTCCGATCTTATTGAAGCGCAGGAAATCGGACAAGACTCTCCGGAAACGCGGGTCGTTCTGGAGCGGCTTCAGTATATCGAGTTGAAAACGTTGCTTCGTTATACTCGCGATGCGGTCGCTCTCTAGACCTCCTTATAAACCAACGCAATACGGAAAGAGCCCTTGCCTAAGTTCGGCAGGAGCCCCTCCATGAAAGCTTGCTATTCAGATTAATCCCGGTAAAAGTACCCGATTAATTCCTTCGATTCGGAATCAAGTACAATTTGTAAAGGTCCCAGCAGAGAATCGCGCTCGGTCCGGTAAGTGACGACGGTCAGCTTCCCCCCCTTCTCCTGAATCTCCTTCAGAAGCCGCTCTTTTCCTTTTTGGACCGCCAAAGAACCGACCTTTGAGCCGATCAACGCAACATGAGCTTCGTCCTGCTCCGTCAGTATATATTCCCGCTCACTGTCCGGAATGAAATTCCATGCCAGCTCTCTGTATTCCTTAACCATATCCGGATCGATATCCAGCTCTTCGTCCAGAATGACGATCAGGCGCGGAAACGTTTGCGGAGGCATGCTTTCCAGCCATTCCAGGGGGATATAAGCTTTCACTTTCACGCCGGGACCGAGCTGCGTCCAGTCCGCCGGGCTTCCGCTTCTCGTAACCAGCATCGTATCCGGCTTGGCGCGCAGGATCAATACCGGCTTTTCCTCGTCCGGATTTCCGTCGCTGAGCAGAATCCGCCAGCCTTCCTTCGACGGCTCGATGGAATAGACGGCGCCTTCCGTCACCGTTCCTTCTTCGTGAACATGGATCGATACGGCATGCGCTTGCGGCGGAGAACTAAGCGCGACATTAGCTCCGTACTCCGCGGTCACGCGCTGACCCGCCTTCAAGTCCTCCAGCGTATAGATCTTCTTGTCGATGCCGCTAAGGACGGTGTCGGAATCCGCATACAAGACGATGCGGTCATATGGCCCTTCCCCGAATATTTCAAGCTTATACCGGCCGTCTTCCTTCGACGCCTCCGGTCACGAGCGCCGCGCCGCCGCCAGAGCCAGCCGGTCCAGAACGCCGTGAAGCATCGCATGCGAAGCTTCGCTCCGCTCCGTCTGAGCCGCGATCGTCCGGGCGGACTGAATGTACGGGCCTTCCGTCAGCTCGCCGGACCAGACGTCAAGCATCGTTCCGATGCAATCCGGCGTCGTCTCCAGATGGAATTGCAGCCCGATGACGGTATCGCCGAAAGCGAAGGCCTGATTGGGACAAGCTTCCGACCCGGCGAGCCGGACCGCTCCTTCCGGCAGCGTAAAGGCGTCGCCATGCCATTGGTAGCTGACGAATTCGTCCGGCATATGGTCGAAGACCGGATGCCGTTCGGCCGTGCGCTTCACCGAATGCCAGCCGATTTCCTTATGCGCGTTGCGGTATACGCGTCCTCCGAGCGCTTCGGCCAGCATCTGCGCGCCGAGGCAAATGCCGAGCACCGCTATTCCTTCGGCGACGCATTCGCGCAAAAAGCTCTTTTCCGCCTTCAGCCAAGGATGCTCCGCTTCCTGATAGACGCTCATCGGACCGCCCAGCACGATCAGCATGTCCAGTGCGTCCGCCCGCGGATATTCGTTGATGCCGGACGGCTCCAGCACCATCAGCTCGCGGCCTTCCCGCCGAGCCCAAGCCGCGATCGCGCTTTCGTCGTCAAACGAAAAATGTTTGAATGCTGCAATATTCATCGTTCGCTCTCCCTCCCAAGCCAGCCGGATTTCCCATCTCTATTTACGGTCTATTTAGGGCTATGACCGTATATTAACGGATGCATGCCAACGTGTCAACGGCGGCAGCGCTGAAATTGCTCATCTCCCGAACGGCAATAACCGGCCGCTGTACGCGCCCGGTTCCCTGCTTGCTCTATAGACTAGACTATCTCTCCCGCGCTTCGTCAACCGCCGCTTGCATGTCCGCGAGCGCTTCCTCCAAAGGTTGTCCGGCCAAATACTTATTGACGCCCTCCTGGATTTTGACCTGCAGCGATTCGGTCGACACCGTGTGAGGCCAATACAGCACCGCCTCCGGACTCGTAACCAGCTCCGCCACCCTCAAGGCTTCCCGGCTGGATATACGGGCCGATTCCACCGAAGGCACCGCCATAGCCCCTTCGGCCAACCGCTCCTGATTCGCCCGGCCATTCATGAAAGCAACGAATTGCTTGGCTTCATCCGGATGGTCCGTCTTGGCGTTGATGACCCGGTAGGTTCCAATATTGATATTGGGAATCGTCCGTTCCTCGCCCGGAACCATCATAAATCCAATTTCGAAGTTTGGATTCCGTTCTATAATGCTCGGCATGCTCCAGGTGCCCGTCATAATCATGACCGCTTTGCCCTGACCGATCAAATCCTTGGACTGCTCATGCATCAGCTGGGTCCAGTTGTCGGGAACAAATCCCCGTTCTACAATTTCTTTATGCTTTCGGACAGCGTCTACAAAAGCCGGATCCGACAATTTAATTTCGCCGCTCTCGAGCTTCCTCGTCCATTCTTCGTCCGCGCCGTTGTTGGACATGATCGATCCCCAAAAAAATTGGGCGGTGGACCATTCCGCATCCATTGCGATCGGGATGTACCCTTGTTCCTTCAACAGCTCGCATAGCTCGATAAATTCGTCCCAGGTTTGCGGCACCTGCAATCCCAACGAGTCAAACAGCGTCCGGTTGTAAAGCAATCCGTCGCTGTGCATTACTTCCGGCGCCCCGTATATGCGGCCGCCGATCGTGACCGGCGTCAGCGTATGGGGAAGAAATTGCTCCAAAAAAGAGGAATCCGTCAAATCGAGATACACATCCGGGTTCAGCTTGCGAAACTCTTCGAACAAGCTTGGCGACCATGTGTCGAACACATCCAGCTTCTCTCCGCCGAGAAGCTTGATCTTGATGCCCGCCGTATAATTGGCGTTCTGGATAAAATCCGCTTCGATCCGGATACCGGGGTGCAGCGTTTCGAATTCTTCGATCGCGTCGTAATATACTTCGCTGGCTTGAGCGGAATCGAGCAAGTAGCTCGAGTACCGGATCGTTACGATATCGTCCGGCTTCGCCGCCTCGTCTCCCGCCGGGCTGGCCCCATAGCCGCAAGATGACAACGTAATCGCCGCCGCCAGCAGTCCAATCGCGCTCTTCATTCGCAAAGCTCATTCCCCCTTTTGCCGGTTCGCCCGTTATTCATTCCATTACAGCATAAACGGAGGGCTGCCCGCAATGCCGCGCGGCACAGCCTTCTTCGCTCTTCCGCAACGGAAGCCGGCTACAGCTTCCCGCCCGATGTGGCGATCCCTTCAATAAACTGCTTCTGAAAGGCCATATAGACGAGCAGCATCGGCCAGATGGCAATGACGGAAGCCGCCATCAGCTCGGGGTAATGAACGGAGTAGGCGCTCTGGATCTTGGCGAGCGCGGAAGACAACGTGGCTGCGCTGGAGCTGGTATTGACGATCATCGGCCACATCAAATCCTTGAACGCAAACAACGCCGTAAAGATGGCGAGCGCCACCAGCCCCGAACGCGCCAACGGAAGCATCACCCTGACGAACGTCTGCCCGATGTTGCAGCCGTCGAGCTTGGCCGCTTCCTCCAGTTCCTTGGGCAGTCCCAGAAAAAACTGGCGCAGCAGAAACGTGCCGAAGGCGCTCACGAGTCCCGGAAAAACAAGCGCAAATATCGTATTGCGCATGCCCATCGCATCGACCATCAAATATTGCGGGATAATGAAAATTTGCGTCGGCACCATCATTTGGAACAAAACGAGCCCAAAGAAAAGATTGCGTCCCGGAAATTCCAGCCTGGCAAAAGCGTAAGCGGCCATCGCGCTGAATAGAAGCGAGCAGAGCACGCGCAGCGCCATCATGGCGAACGTATTGAAATAAAGCGTAAAGAAATCGTTCTGCCGCCATACCTCGGCGTAATTTTCGAACTTCCATTCGGAAGGAAAAATGACGAACGGATGAAGAGAAGTCGATTCCGCAACCGTCTTAAACGAAGTCAGCACCATCCACGCGAAAGGCAATATCATGGCGCATGCTCCTGCGACCAGCAAAGCGTGAACGGCTATTTTCGGCCATATGCGATTGGCAGTCATCCGGCCATCCCTCCTACATGTAATTGACCCACTTCTTCTGTGTTTTGGTTTGAATGAACGTCATGATCATAATAATGGCCAGCAGCAGCATGACGATCGCCGAACCGTAGCCCTTGTCCGAATATTTGAAGGAGTTGTTATAGAACAGGTAGACCAGAGATACCGCGTTATCGTACGCCGGGCTTGTCACGTCGATCATCATATAGATGACGTCGAACACCTGCATCGCCTGAATGACGGACGTCACCAGCACGAAAAACAACGTCGGCGACACAAGGGGCAGCGTAATGACAAAAAACTGCCTGAATTTGCCGGCCCCGTCGATATCGGACGCCTCGTAATAGTCTTTCGGAATTTCTTGCAAGCCGGCAAGAAACAGCACCATGTTGTAGCCGATGACGCTCCAGATCCCGATGACGGCGATGGAGACAAGCGCCAGCTTCGGATCGGTAATCCAATCGACCTTCGGCAGGCCCAGCTTGTCAAGCGCAACGTTGATCAAGCCGAAATTGGAATTGTACAGCCATTTCCACACCATCGTAACGGCAGCCGGCGCGGCCATCATTGGAATAAAATAAATCGTACGGTACACCGTCTTGCCCTTGCGGCCGCCGTTCAGCAGCACCGCCGCAAACAGCGCAATAGCGATGCTGAGCGGAACGACCATCAGCGCATGCAATAGCGTATTTGCCGTCGCATGCCATACTTGGGGATCCTCGACTAGACGCTTGTAATTGTCGAGACCGACAAACACGTTCCCTTTGCCGAAATCCCCGCTTTTGAAAAAGCTTAAATAAAAGCTTTGAAAGATCGGTATGATATTCAGTACGATCAGTCCGATAACGGTCGGCGCGATCAAACACCAGCCCCAAAACCATTCGTTGAGCTTCCGTTTCGAAATTGTCCGCTGCATTTAACGTGCTCCTTCCTATCCTACGGAACAGCGGCAACCGGTGAAGGTTGCCGCTTTAACGTTGTCACATTCGTCCGCACAGCGCTTTATTCGCCCGCTAGGCTGTCGTTCATCACTTTCGCGGCGTTGGCGGCCGCTTCTTCCACCGAGATTTGACCCGAGAACGCGCCTTTCAGCGCTTCATAGGCTTTGTCCTCCCATACGGCAGTCGTGTTGGAATAAGGACGAATGACGGCATAATCGACCATATCGACAAATACTTTAATATTGAATGTCGGATTGGACGAGACCCACTTGTCCGCGGCGCCTTCGTAGGCGGAAATCGCTACGCCCAGTTCGGCTTGTCTTTCCTGACCTCGCTGCGATCCCAAATATTCGACGAACTTCCACGCTTCTTCCGGATGCTTCGTATTATGGGCGATGGCATGGCCCAATCCGTTGAAGATGGATGCTTGCTGCGTTCCTTTCGGAAGGACGGCGACGTCGAAATTGTCGGCCATAAATTCGTTTTCGGTAAAGCCCGTCAAGTTCCAGGAGCCGAAGAAACCCATCGCCGCCAGACCGTTTTGCATCGCTTCGGCGCGTTCCGCGTCGCCGTACACGGCCGGCGAAAGCCCTTCGTGAATAAACTTCACGTAATATTCCAGCGCCTCGATCGTTTTCGGATCGTCGTAACCCGACTTTTTGTCATCCGTAATGATCGTGCCGCCGTTCTGATAGACGAAGTTGTAATAGCCTTCCTGGTTATGCAACGGCGTCAAAATGCCGTATTTGCCGTCCTTCGTCAACGTTTTGGCCGCATGGTACAGATCGTCCCAAGTCCAGCTTTCGTCCGGATAGCTCAGCTGCGCTTCGTCAAACATCGTTTTGTTGTACCACAGGCCGATCGTATCGAAATCTTTCGGCACCGCAAACTGCTTGCCTTCGAAGTTGTAGATTTGAACAAGCCCTTCCGGAAATTTGCTTATATCCACCAGCGAGCTGCCGCCGATGCGGTCCGTTAAATCGAGGAGCATGCCGTTGGAGGCATAACGGTAAATTTCGTTGGAATGCATCCAGAACACATCCGGCAAGGAACCTCCGGTTGCGCCCGCCTCCAGCATCGTCCAATATTCGGACCAGCCCGTGACCTCAATGTTGACTTTGATATTCGGATTGTCCGCTTCGAATTCGTCGGCCATCTGCCGCAAACCCTTCTGTTGGTTCGAGTCCCAGATGGCGTAAGTAAGCGTTACTTGCCCGCCGTCCGCCGGCGGCTGTTCCGCGGCGTTATTCCCGCCCGATTGGGTCGGGTCCGGAGCGTTGCCGCCATTGTTCCCGTTGCCCGAGCAGGCGGTGAGCGCCGACAGCGCGAGAATGACCGTCAGCAGCAGCGACCATGCTTTTTTCTTCATTTGAACATCCCCCAAGCTTCTTCAATATTGTGGTTGCCCTTGCAACTTCAAGTCTATAGAAACGGGGGAGCGGCGAAAATCAACATTCTTTACGACGCATTTTTCTTTTTTTACCGACTTGAACCGCACCAAAAAAAGCGCGCAGCCAGCTGCGCACTTCCTTTACCATATCTATTTCTTTTTTGACTTTCGGCTCAACCGCGATACTCTTCGGGCGTAACACCCGTCGCTTTTTTGAAAATTTTGCTGAAATAAGCCGTGTTCGGATATCCCGTCATATGGGCGACCTCATACACTTTCAGCTGCTTGTTGCGAAGCAGCTGCTGCGCCTTTTCGATCCGAATGCGCGTCAAATAGCCGATAAAGTTTTCCCCGGTTTCGTTTTTGAATACCCGGCTCAAGTAGGACGGATTGACGTTGATTTCTCCCGCAACCGACTGCAAAGAAATATTTCCGCCGTATTGCTCCGCCATGATCGCCCGGGCTTGCTCGGCATAACTGCGCGGTCCGTCCATCCACGCGTTGCGTTCCCTGCATTCGGCCAAAAATCGAAGGACCGACCGGTGCAGCGACTCCAAAGTTTCTTCTTTCATAATGCGCTCATAGGAAGCATGCCCTTCGTCCTCCAGCTCGGGCACAAAAGGAAAACAGGACGCGATGACGGACAACGCGCGCAAATAAAGCTTGCGGCAGCCCAGTTCGGACACGCCTTCGCCGTACATCCGGCTTCTCAGCCCGTCCAAGTACGTCACGCCGTCTCCCCGCTCCACCTGCCGCCTGAGCTCGGCCGCGTCCTCCCGGCCAAACGGGAACGCGCCGCGCGTCCTTTCTGCCGATCCTTCGGGCGTCCCGTAATAGAGCACGCTCCCCGAAGTCCCATTCCCGTAGAAGTGATTGCGCAAGGCGAGGTCCGCTTCCTTGTATGCCTTGCGCAAGCCTCCGAAGCCGGAACAGATGCCGCTGACGCCGGCAAGCAGCTTGATGTTCAGAAACTCCTTCATGGACGTAAAAATTTTGCCGAACAAGCCGTCCAGCGCTTCTTGCGGCGCAAGCCGGCCCGTTGCTTCCGCTCGCGCTTCGGACGATGGAACGTTCATTATGAGCAAATAGTCCGCCGAGTTTTCCACCACAATTTCGCTTCGCCAGCGTTTCGGAACCAGCTCCTCTATAATATTGACAATTGAATAGCGCAGCAGCTTCTCATCCTGCTCCACGTATTTCCGGCGGATATCGTCAAACCGGCTCACTCTCAGCTTGACGACCAGCATCTCTTGCGGAAGAAGCGCTATGCGCAGCGCCGCGGATCTATCTATCACTTCCTCGGCGCTTCGATAGCCGCTGAACAGCTCTTTGAACAGCGTCTCCTTCAAATAACCGAGACCTTCCTTGTATTCCGTACCCAGCACCGCGTTGCCCGCCAAGCCGAGCGTATGCCCTTCCAACTTGTCCCGTACCGTTCGCAGAACGCCGACCAGCTGCTCCGGTTTCAAATCGCTTTTGATCAAATAATCGATCGCGCCAAGCCGAACCGCCTCTTGCGCGTAATGAAACTCTTCCAAGCAGCTCAAAATAACGAACTTGCAGCCTTCCAGCCGGCCCGAAGCCTGCCGAATCAGCTCCAGTCCGTCCATGACGGGCATCTTAATGTCGGTAACGATCAAGTCCGTTCGCTGTCTGGCCGCCAGTTCCAGCGCTTCCTTCCCGTTGGCCGCTTCGCCGGAGATATGAAAGCCGTGCTCCTCCCAATGGATCATCGATTTGAGTCCAATGCGCATCAGCAGTTCATCGTCCACGATTATAACGTTCAGCATGCATGTCCCTCCTCGCCGCTCTTCATCGTTTGGGTTGCGCCACGCAATGTCCGGAAATATCCGGCTTAATCGCGCACCTTCGGAATCGTGATTGCAAACGCGCTTCCCGAGCCTTTGCCGCTGACGAAGGTAACGCCGAATTCACGGCCGAACACCCGCGATATCCGGTCATGAACGTTGCGGACGCCGATGCCTCCCTGTTCGGCCCCCCGGCCCGCCAGCTGCTTCCTCAGCCTGCCGGCCACCGCTTCGTCCATCCCTTTTCCGTTGTCGGCCACCTCGATCCGGATGGCATCCGCTCCGTCCTCCGTGAGCGAAATGTCAATTTTCCCGTCCCCGTCCATATCGGCAATGCCGTGAAATATCGCGTTTTCCGCGAGCGGCTGCACCGTCATCTTGACGATCTGATAATCCAGCAGCGACTCGTCGATCGAGTAACTGACCTCGATTTTATTAAAGTAGCGGACTTTCTGTATCGTCATGTAATGTCCGATTTGCTCCAGCTCCTCCCGGATGGACACAAGCTTCCGCTCGCTTCTCGAAGCATACCGAAGCAGCGAAATTAACGCCTCGGTCATTTCGACGATTTTGTCGGAGCGCTGCATCGAAGCGATCCACTTGACGGAGTTCAGCGTATTGTACAAAAAATGCGGGTTGATTTGCGCCTGCAGCGCCTTTATTTCGGCTTCGGTCTTCTCTTGCTGCTCGGCATAAATCCGTTCGACCAGCATTTTGAGCTCGGCCGACATCTGTTCGAACCGGGTCGCGAGCAGGCCGATCTCGTCATTGGACTTGACCTGCGGCAAGTTGTCGAACTTCCCTTGCTCCACCAGCACCATATTGTTCATCAGCCGCTTGATCGGTTTCGTAATATGGCTGGATAAATAAAAGGAGCTGACGAAGGAAAATACGAGCAGCACAACCGCGATAATGGCCAAATTTCTTTTGAAAATATCCCCTTCTACCGCAAGCTCCTCCACCGGCAAATAAATATACGACGTCCAATCGTGGAATTCGAACGGCGTGCGGATCAAAATATAATCCTTGCCCCCAGAGCTTACGATCTGGCGCAAGCTGTTCGTCTCCGGAAGCCCGTCATCAAGACGAAGCACCTCCGCAAACGGCTTGCCGATCAGCTGGTAATTGTTGTTGAACAACACGGAGCCGTCGGCGTTTACAATGGTATAGGCCGTACGGCTGTCCTCCTGCAGCCGCTCGTTCAGCCGGTTGATGAAATCGATCGGAATGCTGATCGTCATTACGCCCAGCAGCTCGCCGTTATCCATATCGAATATTTTGCGCAGGTTGAGAATCGCCAGACCGTCTTCCCGTTTGATCTGCTTGTCCGCGATGGCGGCAATGTCCCTCGTAATGTCGTCCGAATGCAAAAAATCGATAAACCACGGCTCGCGGCCGGGATGATACGTATAATCGATGGCATGCTCCGTGCTCAAGTATAAATCCTTCCCGCCGTTCATGTTGTACACGTAGATGGAATAGGCTTGCTCCTTCATTCGAATATAGTTCATCAGCAGCTGCGTCGCCTGGTTTTCGTTTCGCTTGGAGTCTTCCCGCAAATAATTTTGCATCGGGTAATTGTCCTGGGAAACGGCGGAGACGTAGCTGTTAATGCCGTAGCTGGATATTAACGATATTTTGCGGGTATCTTCCAAAAACTCTTCAATGCGCAGATTGGATTGCCTGGAAATGTCGAGCAGCAAATCGGTATATTTGCGCTCAAGCAGCTGCTGGGAAGAAATGTAGGAGTTTACGGCCATGGTCAGGATGGGCACCAGGATGATCAGGAGGAAAAACGACATCAGCTTGGACTTGATGCTTATAAAGCGAAACCGTTTGAACAATATATTCACCGCCGTCTCGAATGCAAAGCCGTTTATGCCATGGAGCGCGGCTCCGGGTTGAGCCGAGGGGCTTGTCCCTTCATCATAACGGAGCGTTGCGCGAAGCGACATCTATTTTCTTTACGATTGTTGTTCCTTTCTTGACCGTTGTGGCGGAAGAAGGCTCATAGACTCTCCCGCCCAAGCCGTATCCGGTACAGCTTCAGCGGCCTGCCACGCGCCGCGGGCGTTTCCTCGCCGATGACTTCGGCATAGCCGCTCGCTTCCAGCTGCATCAGGATGCGTCTGGCGCTTCGGGGCATGACCGTCATATGCCGGGCCAGCTCGTTGGAATGCAGCACGTCGGTGCGCAGCTTGTCCATAATCGCCTCGAGCTTGCCGAGCGTGGCCGGACTCAAGCCGGTCGCTTCGCTTACCCGCTCCAGCCCTTTCGCCGAATACGAGTAGGTCAGCTGCTCCGCGCGGCCGAGCGGGCCGGTAACCGTCTTGTCTCCGAAGGCGACCATCCAAGCCCCCTTGCCGTGCTGCCGCGTCTGCATAAGCGCGTGTCCCGCCATCGTTTCCGCTTCGTAAGCGGTGCGGCCGAGTCCGATGCCGCTGGTCAGCTCCGCTCCGGACCTTTGCAGCTCGGGCCACGCCGGCAGGCAGGTGAACCGGTTCGTCGCTTCTTCCACAATTCCTCGCGTCGTGTAGACGGCATACCGGCCCGGCGATACCGTCTTGAGCGAGCCGTGCAGCCGCTTGGAATAATCGAGCAGCAGCTCGCTGACCGCCAGCTCCATCCGATGCAGCTCGTCGGAAACGAACGTTTCCTTCGTCAGTCCGGCGTAAGGGTCCGTTTCAATCAGCTGAACGGCGATTTGCATGTCCTTATATTGCAGCGTCTCCCATGCCCGGGACGCTTCCTCCAACGCAGCCTGGACGGACAGCTCCGTCGGTACGACCCGCAGCACGGGAACGCCGAGCTTCTTCAACTGCTCCTGCACGTACCAGACGCATGTCACCGCGTAATCGGTAAGGCCTTGTTTCCGCAACCCGGCGTGATATTCGACAAGCCCGGAATAGGAGCCTTCGAACGGCTGCGCGTGCAGCGTCTCCCCAGCCAGTCCCAATTCCTCCGCCGCTTGCCTCATTTCCGCCGGCGTGAACATATCGAAGCTGAGCCGGCCGATGTCGACGCGTTCCCGGTAAAACAGCGCGCATAACGTGCGGTACAGGCTTGCGCCGCTGTAGGAAATATAAAACATCGGCTTGCGGACGTGCGGCGCCTGCTCGCGGGCGGCGCGATACGGCAGCGGGCCGGAAAACAGCCACATGTCGACATGGCCGGAATGGCTCTCCACAATGGGGCCCACTTCATCGAAACGGGTATGCGTAAACGGCAGGCACTCGAATTCGCCGTGCTGCCGAATGATGTCCGTCACAAACCGCATCGTATCCTCCACGCCCAAATAACCGAGCCTGATCTTCATGCCCATGCCTCCCGTACGCGTCTGCGGCGCCAGCGAAGCCTCCGCCGGGCGCCGTATCTCAAGTTACGATTATACCACAATCGCGCAAACCTGATGCTTTCAATAAGAAAACCGGACGAACCTTGAGGTCCGCCCGGCCTTCTTTACTTTAGTCGATATGAACAGCAGTATGCTTGCGTCCGCAACAATTATTTGCGGATAAAGAAGCCGATATGCTCCTTCGACTGAGGGTCGATAACCACCTTCAGCGGGCCGAGCAAGGCGTCCTGATCGGTCGCATAGGTGACGACGATCAGCCTGCCTTCCTGGGCGACGATGTCGTCCAGAAGCTGCTTTTGGCCTTCTGCCGCCATAATGGCGGAGGCTGCCGATTTGGCGTCCACCTGTGTCACTTGCGCTTTATCGCTGTCGGTCGTTACATGCTCTTTCTGTTCGTCGGACAGCAGCTTCCAAGCCAGCTCACGGTACGCCTCCACGTCTTCGCTGCCGATATTCAGTTCCTCATCCAGCACGACGACGACATGCGCCGGGCTTTGCGGCGGCAGACTCTTCGTCATGATCGGACCGTAGTACGCGCGGACTTTCGTGCCCGGACGCAGCTGATGCCAGTCGACCGGCTGGCCTTCGCGGGTCATCAGCATCGTTTCCTTGCCTGCATTCAGCACAAGCTTCGGCTGTTCCTCGCCGTCCTTTGTTTCGCTGAACGTCATGCGCCAGCCGTCTGTCGAATGCTCAACCGCGGACAGCTGACCTTCCTCAATGAGACGCTGGCTGCCGACTTGGATCTTGGCCGCATGGGATTGTCCCGGATAGCTCATCGCCATAATCGGACCGTAATCCGCCGTAATTTGCAGTCCGGTTTTCAAATTTTCAAGACCGACCGCATTGCCTTCGGCATCCGTCACCACTGTATCTTTATCCGCGAACAGGATGACCCATTTGTTAATGCCGTGTCCGAGCACCTCCAGCCGGTAACGCTCCTCGCCCTCCGCTTTAACCGCATCGACGATGACGCCGGACAACTGGATATAATCCGCTTCTTCCTCGTCTTCGTCCTTCGACAGCTTGATTTCCTTTTTGCTCCAGGCCAGATCGTAACCGAGCGCCTCCGCCGTTTCGCGGGCGGGCAAATACGCCTTGCCGTTAATATATACGGGCTGCAGCCCGGTCGTTTCTCCGTCCACGCTTACCGCCACATCCCGGTGCAGCAAGCCCGTCACCTTTTCCGTCAAGCCCGATGCTCCCGCCGCCGCCGTTGTGGCCAGCAGTCCTCCAACCGTCGCTGCGATCAACCATGTCTTCTTCTTCATGTTCTTATATCCTCCTTCAGCTTGGCTGTTCCGGCAACCCAACGGCTGCCTCCGTTACCAACTTTTCAGACGGGCGGACTCGCCGAAAGGTTACAGGGACGACAGAACTATTTTATCCCCGCCGGTCTTTCGCCCTATACCTTCGGTGTACGGATTTACAGGATTGGCAACGCTTTCTTGCCAGCGGCGCTTCGCCGTGCGATAGTAGAGATGACGCCAATAATCATAGCGACGTACGGGAGGTTTTGCGGATGACGGCATACGATTTTACTCATTTGTCCAATTTGTTGAAGCAATTTACGGAAAATGAACAGGGGCCTGCGGGCTGCGCCTGCGGCGTCGCCAAGGACGGGGACATCCTGTTCGAGGATTACCGCGGGTATGCGGATCTCGAGACGGGCAGAGCGGTCGCTCCGGATACCGTGTTCCGTATGTATTCGATGACGAAGGTCGTCGTCTGCGCCGCAGCGCTTATTCTTTACGAGCGCGGACAATTTCTGCTCAACGAGCCGATCGGCCGTTATTTGCCGGAGTTCAGCCGGCCGATGGTTCGCCGCAGCAACGCCGACGGCACCGTGAAGATCGAACCGGCCGCCCGCCCGATTCTGATCAAGCACGCATTCGCCATGACGGCCGGCATTCCTTATCCGTTCGACTCTTCGGAGACGGGCTTGGAGATCGACAAGGCGATCCGCGAGCTGCGCGCGCAAACGAACGGCCGGCACGATTTGCGCACCGAGCTGAAGGCGATCGCCCAGGTCCCGCTCGCCTTCGAGCCGGGCACCGGCTGGCTGTACGGGTACGGCCACGATCTGATTGGCGGACTAATCGAGGTCGTCTCCGGCAAGCCGCTGGGGCAGTTTTTGCAGGATGAGCTGTTCAAGCCTCTCGGCATGAACAGTACGGGGTATCGTTACAGGGACGGCATTGCGGAGCGGATGGCCTCGTTCTATCGGCTGACGGAAGACGGCAAGCGGGAGAAGCTGCCCGCATCGATGGACGATAATCACCAGCCGGACGCGGTCTGCGAAGCCGGCGGCATCGGTCTCTATTCTACCTTGCGAGATTATCTCGTATTCTCGCAAATGCTGGCATGCGGCGGAAGCTACGGAGGCGTTCGCATTCTCGGCCGCAAGACAATCGACCTGATGCGGGCCAACCAGCTCACCGAAGCGCAACGGAACGCGCTCGGCCATTCCTACTACGCCGGCTACGGATACGGGCTGGGCGTGCGCACGCTGGTCGATCCCGCCGCCGGAAACGCCAATGTCCCGGTCGGCGAATTCGGCTGGAGCGGCATGGCCGGCACTTACGTCTCGATCGATCCTTCCGAACGGTTTTCCGTCGTTTATATGCATCAGCTGATGCCGAACATGGAGGAATACCATCATCTCCGCGTTCGCGCGGCGGCTTACGCCGTCTTGTAATCGCCGCCGGCGGCGCGAAACGCTTCTTGGGACGCGACAGGCCGGCATGCCAACCTTTCGGTTGGCATGCCGGCCCTTGT
>Ga0065721_10049364_pt1 | contig 35968 bp, 27 predicted proteins | sample Mesricmetagenome_FD_59108 | JGI IMG/M metagenome (GOLD analysis project Ga0065721, IMG submission 59108) | Mesophilic microbial community from rice straw/compost enrichment Sample: eDNA_1 v2 (version 2) | ecosystem: Engineered > Solid waste > Grass > Composting > Bioreactor | place: USA: Davis... | reverse complement strand
CAGGCCGCTCGTACTCGTCGGCGATCACGCGGGCGGCCGCCTCTCCCGACGCTCTGCCGAAATCGCCCTGAAGCTCGATCACTTGGGCGTGCGGGGCGCGTTCGGCGGCCTGGCGGACGGCGCGGAGGCGCTGGTTGGCGTCATAGGAGCCGGAGGGACCGGTCACGGCGTAGATTTTGTCGTGTCCCAACTCCAGTAAATATTCCATCGCCAGCGTCGCGCCGGCTTTGTTGTCCAGCAGCACCTGACTGACGTTCGGGTGAAGCAGCTCGCGGTCGAGCACGACCGTTTTGTGCCCTTTTTCCGCATATTGCAGCAGCTCCTTGTCGGAGAACGTAACGTCAAGCACAATCGCGCCGTCGATCATCCGCTCGGGAATGAGACGTCGCGATTTCTCCCCGCTGCAGACGAGCAGATCGTACCCTTTGCCGCTCAAATACTCTTTGACTCCTTGCAGCAGATCGCCGTAGAAGTTGCCGCTGAAATCGGTCAGAAAGATGCCGATCAGATTGGACTGCTGCTTCTTCAGCAAACGCGCGGCGGCGTGGGGAACGTAATGGAGCTCTTCGGCGATTTTCAATATTTTGGCGGCCGTTTCCTTCGTGACCTTGTCGCTGCCGTTCAGGGCGTACGAGACGGTCGAGATGGAGACGCCGGCTTTTTTCGCGATATCCTTAATGCTGGCCAAAAAGGTTCTCTCCTTCGATTTCGGGTGAAACGTTTCGATTATAACTATACCGGATATAAAAATCGCATTCAATAGGGCGAATTGAGTGTTTGACAGGGCGGTTGGTGCGGTTTTATAATCGAAATGAAACTGAATCGAAACGTTTCGATAACATCTGAGAGGTTGCGAATACATGGCGGAGTGGAACGATAAGAGACACGATTTACAAGCGCTTGCAGGGCAAATGACGTTGGACGAGAAAATCGCGCAGTTGATTCAATTAGCGGTTCCTTTTTACGAAGGTGCGAAGGATGAGGGGCTGATTACCGGACCGATGGCGTCGCTCGGCATCGACGAGACGACCGTTCGCAATTCCGGCTCGGTGCTCGGTATGGCCGGAGCGCAGGAAGTGATCAACGTGCAGCGAACGCACATGGTAAACAATCGCCACGGCATTCCGCTGCTGATGATGGCCGATATCGTGCACGGGTTTAAGACAATTTTTCCGGTTCCGCTGGCGATCGGTTGTTCATGGGACTTGGAGCTGGCGGAGCGAAGCGCGGAGATTGCGGCCAAAGAAGCGTCCGTCTCGGGCGTCCACGTCACCTACGCTCCGATGGTCGATCTCGTGCGCGACCCGAGGTGGGGCCGAGTGATGGAGTCGACGGGGGAAGACCCTCATCTGAATTCGGAATTCGCCCGAGTGTTCGTGCGCGGCTTCCAAGGGGAAGATCTGTCCGTCGATACAGATCGGGTCGCGGCCTGCGTCAAGCATTTCGCGGCATACGGGGCGGCCGAGGCCGGTCGCGATTACAACACGGTTGACTTGTCGGACCGGCAGATGCGCGAATTTTATTTGCCGGCGTACAAGGCTGCGCTGGATGAGGGCTGCGAGATGGTGATGACCTCGTTCAACACGGTCGACGGCATACCGGCGACGGGCAACGCGAAGTTGATGCGCAAGCTGCTGCGGGAAGAGTGGGGCTTCGACGGCGTGCTCATCTCCGATTGGGGCGCGGTGAAAGAACTGATCGCTCACGGCATCGCCGCGGATGAGAGAGAGGCTGCGCTTAAGGCGATAAAGGCGGGAGTGGACATCGAGATGATGACCTCCTGCTACGTGAAGCATCTGTCCGAGCTGGTGGAGAGCAAGGAGATCGAAGAGTCGCTGATCGACGAAGCGGTGCTGCGTATTTTGACGCTGAAGAAGAAGCTCGGCTTGTTCGACAACCCGTATCGCGCGGCCGATCCGCAGCGGGAGCGAGAGGTCGTGTTCTGCGCCGAGCATCGCCGCGTATCCCGGGAGCTGGCCGTGAAGTCGTGCGTGCTGCTGAAAAACGAGGGCGTGCTTCCCCTGGACAAAAACAGAAAAATCGCCCTGATCGGTCCGTTCGCGACGAGCGGAGACGTGCTTGGGCCGTGGTCGTGGACGGGCTCGAAGGAGGACGCGATCAAGCTCGCCGACGGCATGAGGAGCAAGCTTGACGGCGAGACGGAGCTGCTGGTGGCGGAAGGCTGCGGCATCGAGACGGCCGAGGCGGAGCAATGGCAAGCGGCTTTGGCCGCGGCGCAGGCAGCCGACACGATCGTGCTGGCGCTCGGCGAGCATTCGGACATGAGCGGGGAAGCGGGCTGCCGGGCCGACATTCGGCTGCCTGAAGTTCAGCTTGAGCTCGTTCGCCGCATCCGTTCGCTCGGCAAGCCGACCGTCGTCGTGCTGTTCAACGGCCGCCCGCTGGATTTGCACGGCGTGTACGACGAAGCGGACGCGATTCTGGAAGCGTGGTTCCCGGGCTCCGAAGCGGGGGATGCGGTGGCCGATCTGCTGTTCGGGGACGCCAATCCGTCGGGACGTCTGACGATGTCGTTCCCTTACAGCGTCGGCCAAGTGCCGGTGTATTACAACGCCTACAACACGGGCCGTCCGCAAGGCGCGCCGGACGCGCAGGTCCGGTACGTATCGCAATACTTGGACATTCCGAACGAGCCGCTGCTGCCATTCGGCTTCGGTCTGAGCTACTCGGATTTCGAGTATGGCGGCGCGCGGCTATCGTCGGATGAGATGACGCCGGACAGTCCGCTGCGCATCTCCGTTACGGTTACCAACAAGGGAGCCGTCGCCGGAGAGGAAACGGTCCAACTGTACGTCCGCGACCTGTCCGGAGAAGTCGTGCGTCCGGTGAAGGAACTGAAGGCGTTCCGCAAAGTCGTGCTTCAGCCCGGCGAGAGCCGCGAGATCGAGTTTGCGCTTGAGGAGCCGCAGCTTCGCTACTACCATTCCGACCTGACTCACAGCAGCGACGCCGGCGCATTCATCGCCTACGTAGGGCCCAACAGCCAGACTAACTCCGCCCTTCCTTTCCGGCTGATCAAGTGATCCAGCCGGGGAACGTCGGGTAACGTCCGAGAGGCCGCTAATACGGGAAGTCCGTGGGAGTTCGGCGAAATAGCGGTCTGAGGGATCGCTGATGAGGGAAATTCGGGGAGTTTGGCGAAATAGCGGTCTAGAGGGACGCTAATGCGGGAAATTCGGGGAGTCTGGCGAAATAACGGTCTGTAGGATCGCTAATGAGGGAACTCCCGTGAGTACGTCGAAGAAACCGCCAATTGGACCGTTATCTCGGGCGCCAAACTGCAAAGACGACCAACTGATATGAAGTCAGGGCTGTTCCATACGCTGTATGGGACAGCCCCTCTTTCGCAGCGACTGTGCTTGATTGGCTAAGGCCAAGAAAGTGCCCTGAGTTCTGGCGAGTGGCGGCGGGTGTGATGAGCGGAGGCCAAAAAAGCGCCCCCAAAGAGGCGCTTAGACCGGCGGCGCAACTATTCCTTGACTGCGCCGATGACGATTCCTTTGACGAAGAAGCGCTGAAGGAACGGGTAGACGAGCAGGATCGGCAGCGCGCCGATGAAGATTTGCGAGGCGCGGATCGTGCGCTGGGACATGTTGGCGATCATATCGGGATCGAAGCTGGTCATGTTGCCCTGCACGATGACGGTTTGCATGAAGCTGGCGAGCGGCAGATTTTCGGCTCCCTTCATATAGATCAAGCCGTCGAAGTAGGCGTTCCAGTGTCCGACCATCGTGAACAAGGCAATCGTCGCGATCGAAGGCAGCGAGATCGGCAAGTACACCGAGAAGAACGTCCGCAGGTGGCCGGCGCCGTCCATGAACGCCGCTTCCTCCAACTCGCGAGGGACGGTGCGGAAGAAGTTCAGCATCAGAATGATGTTGTACACCGCCACCAGACCCGGCAGAATGAGCGCCATCAGCTTGTTCATGAGTCCGAGCTTCAGAATGAGAATGTAGCTCGGAATCAAGCCGCCGCTGAACAGCATCGTGACGACGAAGTACCACAGGTAAACGTTCCGTCCGCGGAACACGCGAGCGTCCTTGGACAGCGCGTAAGCGGCGATGGCGTTGACGACCAGAGCCAGCCCGGTGCCGAATACCGTTCTTTTGACGGACACCCATAGAGAAGTCAGGAAGTTGACGTTGTCGAACGTTCGGGCGTAGGCTTCCAGCGTGAAGCCGATCGGCCAGAACGACACGAGCCCCGCGTTGGCGGGAGCCGTCGAGCTGAGCGACACCATGAGCAAATGATACATCGGCAGCAAGCAGAGAATAGAAACCGCGCCGAGCAAGGTATAGTTGAAGACGCTGAATAGGCGGTAAGGCAATGTTTTATGATACAAGCGATGTCATCCTTCCTATGAAGAGGTTGTTCAACAAGTCCGATTTTGATCACGAAGTGATACCAGGAAGTGGATTCGACGTCGAATCTTGAATTCAGCCGGTTCTTCCGGTGCTCACGTAGCTTTCACTACGCTCCGCTCCTCATCGCCGGTCTTCATCCAATATTCCCGGATGCATGGGCGAGCAGTTCGCCGTGAGGCGAACGACCAGCCTCGGTGCTGAAAACCGGACTTGCTGAACTTTCATTTTGAAAAGGTTGTTCAACAAGTCCGCCTGGCATTGAAAACCGGATGCGTTGAACTTGTCTAGAATATTCTGTATCCGGCAAGCTTGTAGGCCAATCGGTACGAAATGACGATCAAGATCAAGCTGATCACCGATTTGAACAGGCTGACGGCCGTCGCGAAGCTGAATTGGCCGCTCAGAAGGCCTTCCCGGTACACGAACGTGTCGATGATATCGCCTTGCTGGTAGATCATCGGGCTGTACAGGTTGAATACTTGGTCGAAGTTGGCGTTCAGCACGTTGCCCAGCGCCAGCGTCGCTACGACGATCAGGATCGGAATGAGCGACGGAATTGTCACGTACATCGTTTGCTTGAAGCGCCCGGCTCCGTCCACCTCGGCCGCTTCGTAGAGCGACGGATTGATGCCGGCGAGCGCGGCCAGGAAGATGATCGTATTAAAGCCGAATTCCTTCCACACATCGCTGAAAATAATCGTAAGCCGGAACCAAGTGCCGTCTCCGAGGAAGAAGATCGGCTTTTCCAAGCCGAACAGGTTCATCAGGAACTGGTTCACGATTCCGGTCTGGGACAGCAAGTCGATCAGAATGCCGGAGAGAATGACCCACGACAGAAAGTGGGGCAAGTAGACGAGAGTCTGGATCGCCCGCTTGTAGCCCATATGCCGGATCTCGTTCAGCAGCAGCGCGAAGGTAAACGGAATGATCAGGTTCAGGACGACCTTGGAGCAGGCGAACAGCAGCGTGTTGCCGATGATTTTCACGAAGTACTCGTTCTCGAACATGTAGTTGAAGTGCTTCAAGCCGACCCAAGGGGAGCCGGTAATGCCGAGCGCCGCTTTGTAGTCCTGGAAGGCGATAATAATGCCGGACATCGGCAGGTAGGAAAAAACGAATACGAGCACGACGGCCGGAAGTACCATCAGGTGCAGCGTCCACGGAATCCGATAACCTTTTCTATTGCGCGTTCCGGGGGCTTTAGTCAGTTTCGCATTCGGCATAGTCGTATCGTTCATAGCTCTCTCCCGTTCCATAAAATCCCATTGTAGTTCAGGCGAAGGCCTGCTATATCATAGTAACAACGCGTGTAAGCATCGAACTATAGGACAATGTTAGGATCGATAGGGTTTTGTTAGGGTCATGAGTCGGGGGGATCGGATATGAAGCTGGGCAAGAGCATGAATTACGTCACGAAAAAATCAAGCCTGTTCGCGAAAATGAACGGACTGATCGCGCTGCTGTTCATCCCGATATTGGCGCTGTATACGTATTCGAATCAGGTGGCGACGGACGTCGTCGACAAGGAGCTTAAGGCGTCGAACATCCGGCAGCTGTCGTTCCTGTCCGGCCAGATCGATTCGCGCATCAACCAGACGATGGACTTCGTCGTCACGTTCTCCCGCGACCCGAACGTGCGCAAGTTCAACGGCTTGAACATTTGGGACGACCGCTACGACAAAATGCAGACGAGGTACGTTATCCAGGAGAAAATGGCGCTGCAATCCGGGATCATGAACATTTGGCCGGTGCGGTTCACGGTGTACTCGCAGCTTAACCAGGAAGCGATCTCGAACGCGAGCGAGGACGGGGCGGCCTACGACGAGGATTACTTGAAGCGCAACGTCACCGGCAAATGGTCCTACGGGGACGGCACCGAGCCCGCGCCCGGACAGCAGCCGGCTTTTCATTGGTTTTACACCGATTCTTTCGGCCAGCAGAACGTGCTGATGGGAAGCAACCTGGTCGTGGAGGCCCGATTCAAGCACGACAACATTCAGAACATGCTGGATTCGTACAAGGCAGGCGGCCGGGGCGATCCGATCTTCTACCACCGCGGCGACAAGCCGATCGCGAACCGGAGCGCTTCCGCGCAGCTTACGGACGAGTTGGTCCGTTACCTCGACGGAACGGAGCTGAAGGAGACGATGCAGCAGGTCGTCAAGCTGCAGGGCAAGAGCTACCTGATCAGCGCCGTGCTGTCGCCGCAGCTGGGTTGGCATCTGGTGGACGCCGTGCCGGTCGATCAGATTCTCGGTCCGATCTCGTACAGCCGCAACATGTTCTATTTGACGATGGTGCTGCTGTCGGTCGTCGGCATCTCGGCTTCCGTGCTTATCTACCGCAACGTGCAGCGTCCGATCCGCAAGCTGATCCGGGGACTTCAGAGCGTGCAGCGGGGGGACTTCTCGGTGCGCATCGACGCCAATGCGAACAACGAGTTCGCGTTCCTGTTCTATCGCTTCAACGACATGTCGCGGCAGATCCAGAGCCTGATCGAGAACGTGCTGAACGAGAAGCTGAGGGCGCGGGAAGCGACGTTAAAACAGCTGCAGGCGCAGATCAATCCGCATTTTCTGTACAACTGCATTGGCTATATGATTAACATGGCCCAGATGAAGGACGAGGAAGCCGTCGTCTCCATGGGACACAATTTGAGCGCGTATTATCGCTATATCACGCGCATGGAACGGCCGACGGCGTCGCTGGGCGACGAGATTCGGTTGATCGTCAACTATCTGGACATCCAGAAGCTTCGCAACGGCCGGATTCACTATTCGATCGACATCCCCGACGAGATGCAGCGGCAGCAAGTGCCGCGACTGCTGCTTCAGCCGATTGTCGAGAACGCCGTCATTCACGGCGTCGGCAAGTCGTATTCGTCGGGAGAAATCCGTATTGTCGGGGAGACGAAGGACGGACTGTGCCGCATCTGCGTGGACGACGACGGACCGGGACTAAACGAAGAGCAGTTGGAGGCGTTGAACCGCAAAATGAAAGAGCCGCTGCAGGACGACATGGGCTACGGATTCTGGAATACGAGCCAGAGGCTCGTGACGCAATTCGGAGAGAAGTCGGGACTGCGTTTTTCCGGGTCGGAGCTGGGAGGGCTCCGGACGGAAATCGTATGGGAAATCCCGGAGTCCGTTCAGACGGCGGAACGAAGTCCGAAAGACCACAAAGAAGGAGACCGGACAGATGCAAATGATCATCGTTGACGACGAAGCCCATTGGGTGGACAACCTATCGACGACCAAGCCGTGGCACGAGCTCGGCATCGAGCAGGTGCACAAGGCGTATTCCGCGCAGGAGGCGCTGCGCATCATAGAGACTTATCCGATCGACCTCGTCATCTCCGACATTCTGATGCCCGAGATGACGGGAATCGAGCTGATCGAGCAAATTCGCGAGCGCGACAGGCGGATCAAGTGCATTATTCTGTCGGGCCATTCCGACTTCGAATACGCACAGGAGGCGCTCCGCAACCAGGCGGTCGATTATTTGCTGAAGCCGCCGACCGACGCGGAGCTGATGGAGGCGGCGCTCGCCGCCGTCTCCCAGCTCAAGGCGGAGTGGGAAAGCGTCAGCTCCCGCGAGCGCACGGAATATACGCTGCGCGAAAATCTTCCCCTGCTGCGGGGGCAACTGCTGCTGAGCGCACTTCGCGGCGAGCGTCTGTCGGAAGAGGAATGGAGCCGCAAGCTGGAGAACTACGGTCTGCCGTTTCGCCGGGGGGGATGCGCGCTGCTGCTCGTCCGCCTGGAGGAAGAATTCGGCCGAACGTGGAACAACGGACAGCAGCTGCTGGAGTACGCGATTATCAACATTGCCGAGGAAATATTCGGCGAATACGCGAACGTGTGGGGAGTGAAAGAGGAGCACGGCTATCTCGCCTTCCTGCTGCAATTCGGGGACGGGTCCGAGATCGGGACGGACATGCTGCTGGAGAAGCTGTCCATGCAGCTTCAGGCGAAGGTGAAGCAATTTCTGAAGGGGTCGTTGTCGATCGTCACGACGGAGACGTTCGCATTCCCGGATAAGGTCGCGGAGCGGTATCGCCACGCGCTGGTCTACTTCCGGCAGATCGTCGGCGACGAACGGGAATTCGTCATGCGGGCCGGCGACCTGCAGCGCGGCGTCTCGCAGGAATCGCTGGACGTGCTGCATGCGCCGCCCGGTCTCGGCAACCTGCTGGAGGCCGGGCGCTGGGACGCCGCCGAGCGTAAGCTGCTCGACATCTGCGCGGAGCTGGACGAGAAGGGCTCCGAGTCGTGGGAGCATTGCCTGGAGGCGGGATACGTTGTCGCTTCTTCGTTCGCCCATTACGCCCATCGCAACGGCCAGTCGCTCGCCTCGCTGATCGGCGACGATATCGAGCCGCTGCAAAACGGGGAAGCTTTCTCCTCGATCGGCAAGCTGCGCAATTGGTCGCTCGGCGCCTTGGGCAAGCTGAAGGAAAGCGTGTCGAGCGAAGTGAAGGACATTCGCTCCGTATACGTGAAGAAGATCCAGGAGTTCGTGGAGAGCAATCTGCACCTGGACGTTTCGCTGCGGGCGCTGGCGGATCACGTCAACCTGCATCCGACGCATTTGTCGAAACTTTACAAAATAGAGACCGGGGAAGGCGTGAGCGACTACGTCTCCCGGCTGCGGATGGAAACGGCCTGCCACAGGCTGAAGACGACCGACAAAAAGATTTACGAGATCAGCTCGGAGATCGGTTACCTCGATCCGGCCTATTTTATCAAAGTGTTCAAGCGCCAGTACGGAGTGACGCCGCAGGAATATCGGGACGGCAAAGCAACAACATGACAGACTCCTATCGAAACTAACAAAATCCTATAGATGACCGTCATGCACCGTTGGTACAGTTACTCATGTGACAATCTTACAACGTAGGGGGATAAGCAAACATGAGTCAATTCAGAAAGCTGTGGCTGCCGCTCGTAGGCGCGACGCTGGTCGTATCGGCTTGCAGCAACAACGCGGACAACGGCGGCAACGCGGCCGCGACCGGATCGGCAAGCCCCAGCGCTTCGGCATCGGCGTCCGAATCGAAGTCGGAAGCGGATCTCGCGTTCGAAAGAGGCAAATACGATCCGCCGATCGAGATCAGCACGATTATTATGCCTAAGGAGTACACGAAAGGCGAAACGAAGGAAAACAACGTCCACGACAGATGGATGCTCGAAACGCTCGGCATCAAGCACAAGGATACGTGGTATCCGGCCGGCAGCGATCAGTATAAGCAGCAGCTTCAACTCGCGCTCACTTCCGGAGAGAAGCTGCCCGACTTCGTCATGGTGCCTACGGACGCCGTTCTGACGAACCAATTGATCGACTCCGGACAGTTCATGCCCATCGACGAGCTGTTCGACAAGTATGCGAACGACCTCTGGAAAGGCCATGCCCAGGAGCATCCCGAGCTGTGGTATCCGTTCACGAAGGACGGCAAGAAATGGAATCTGCCGATCATGGAGTACACGGACAACGACGACACGATTCTCTGGCTCCGCGAAGACTGGATGGAGAAGCTCCAGCTCGAAGCTCCGAAGACGATCGCCGATCTGGAGATCATCATGGACAAGTTCAAGAACGAGAATCCGGACGGACTGGCTCCGAAGGACGTCTATCCGCTGGCCATCTCCTTGAAGAACAACACGAACACGTGGATGGGCGGACTCGACTGGATGTTCGGCGCTTACGGCACCGTGCAGGAGCAATGGAACAAAGACGCGAGCGGCAATCTTGAATACGGCTCCGTCAACCCGGGCGCGAAGCAGGCGCTCGCCAAGCTGCAGGAGTGGATGGACAAAGGCTATATTCATCCGGACTCGGCGCTGTGGGACGAAGGCAAATCGGCCGAAATCTGGACGAAGGGCAACGCGGGCGTACTGCCGGGCGCGAACTGGGTTCCCGACTGGCCGGCTCCGGATTTGCTGAAGAACGTTCCGGGCTCGAAATACAAGGCGTATCCGGTGCCTGCCGGCCCGGACGGCCATATGGGCACGAAATGGCAAAACTCCGGCGTCAACAGCAGCTTCATGATCAACAAGGACGCCAAGCACCCTGAAGCGATTATTTTGTACTACAACTATTTGCTCGACAACCTGGCCAACCCTCAAGTCGGCAGCCCGTACGAGTACGGCTTCGCCCAAGGCTACGACTGGGATATCGTCGACGGACAGCCGACGAACGACAAGGACAAGATCAAGGATTTCTTCGACAAGTTCCCATACATTACGGGACCGGCGCGTATTCCGGACCTGTACATGAAATCCCTCGTCAAGCTCGCGGACGGCGGCGCGCCGGAGACGCCTTACGAGAAGCAGCTCGCCACGTTCCGCAAGCCGGAAAACTGGTACGCCGCGAAGGTCGTCATGTCGCAGATGGATATCCGCAAGCAGAACTACTTCACCGGCGCGGCTACGCCGACGATGATCTCGAAATGGAACCTGCTTCGTCAATCCGAGCTGGAGACGTTCAACAAAATCATCTACGGCAAGCTTCCGGTAGACGCTTTCGACGACTTCGTCGCCAGCTGGAAAGCCAACGGCGGCGATCAGGTGACGCAGGAAGTCAACGATTGGTTCAAATCCGTATCGCAGCAGTAAACCGATAACTCTATCGTATCGATAAGCCCATCTTCGCTCCGGAAGGACGCGGGATGGGTTTTTTCGTCAGGCAGGAAGGCGGCGGGCTCTATGTACGAAAAACCGGCTGATCGGTTCGAATCCGACAGACAACATGGGGGTCGTCATCGGATTTCCCTATTTACAAACCGATGGTCTGTTTGTAAAATGAAAACAAAGAGAGGGGGAAGACGTCCGTGAAGCAAGAGGAACGCAAGCAGATGACGATCGGCCGGCTGCTCGACGCGACGAAGGAGCTCATTCGGGAAAAAGGCTGCGCCTCCATTACGATGAACGACATCATGGACCGGTCGAAGCTGTCCAAGGGAGCGATTTTTCACCATGTCAGAAGCAAGGACGAGATCTTCGCCTGGGTGCTGCACGAACGGCTGGAGGAGACCGACAAGCGGTTTACGGCGGAGACGGAGCGCGAAGCGAAGACGTTCGAAGGACCGCTGAGCAAGATCGCCGAAGACTTCGCCGCGCTGGAGGACGGACAGGACGTGACGAACAAGGTGCTCGCCTACTTGCTGGGCAAGGACGAGGACCCCGCCGTCGGGGAAGCGCTGGGACGCTACTATGAGCAGACTGCACGGTTTTCCAGGCAATGGATCGAATCCGGGCAGCGGCACGGCGTCATTCCGGACACCGTGGACGCGGGAAAAATGGGCGATTTGTTCGTGCTCATCTCGCTCGGACTGCGCGTGCGCTCTTCCATTCCCGGCGTATCCGCCGACTTCGCCGCTTCGGATTTTACCGGGCTCATTCGCAGCCTGCTTCAGTCTCATACACGTTAAAAGGAGAGGGTAACCGATGAATTTGTGGCTAACGCTTCACATTGTCGGAGTCGTTCTGTTCGTCGGCAACATTGTCACGGCCGCTTTCTGGAAAGTGCGGGCCGATCTCGGAGGGAATCCGGTCGTCGTCCATGATGCCGCGAAGAGCGTTATGTTGGCCGACTTCGTCTTTACGCTGCCTGGCATCGTCCTCGTTACGGTGTCCGGCATCGCGATGGCGCACAAAGCCGGCATTCCGATGAACGAGAGCAATTGGCTGACGGTATCGCTCGCCGTCTTCGGAGCGACCGGCCTCATCTGGGGAGCGGTGCTGATCCCGCTGCAGCGGGCGATGATCCGTCACAGCGCCGCATCGGTCGCCGGAGGAAGCTTAATCGCGGAGTACCGGCGAGCATCGCGGTTGTGGGCCGTCTTCGGAGCAGCCGCGACCTTGCTGCCGATCGCCGTTCTGGCGCTTATGATCGCCAAGCCGTTCTAGGGCGTGTATGCATACACGCCCTAGTAGGGGTAATCCCGAAGTAACGTAACCAAGATGTCGAAGAATCTAAGCCGATTGAGTCGGGTTACAGCAGCAAACTGTGGTACATCGGTGCTATAAGCTTGCTCGGTCGGGTTACAGCAGCAAACTGTGGTACATCGGTGCTATAAGCTTGCTCAGTCGGGCTACAGCAGCAAACTGTGGTACATCGGTGCTATAAGCTTGCTCAGTCGGGCTGCAGCAGCAAACTGTGGTACATCGGTGCTATAAGCTTGCTCGGTCGGGTTACAGCAGCAAACGGTGGCATATCGGTGCTATAAGCTTGCTCAGTCGGGCTGCAGCAGCAAACGATGGTACAACGAGGCTGCATGCCGAATATCGGGTTAGAACAGTACAGTGGCCAATGTCTCGACCGTAAATCTACTGCGCCGGCTTCGAGCGAAATCGTATTTTACTTTTGGAACGCTTTGTCTAGGCCTGGGCCGCGCCGAGTTTTCTCGCTTGCTCCAGCCATTTCGCCCGCTGCGCGTCGGTGGAGTCTTTGATCGGGGTGATCTCGGTAACGCGAACCGGCTTGATGCCGCAAAACTGCAGGATGTTGCGCTTCATGACGCCGTGTCCGGCCCGTCTGTAGATAAAACGGTTGTACCAGGACGGCGTGTCCATCGTGACGATGAGGCGCGCCGTTTTGCCCGTGAGCAGCTTATCCCATAGTGGGGAATTTTCCCTGTACTTGAAGGCGAAGCCGGGAAGGAACACGCGGTCGAAGAAGCCCTTCAGGACGGCCGGCATCGCGCCCCACCAAGTCGGATAGACGAAGACGAGGTGATCGGCCCAGCGGATCGCTTCCTGGGCTTTGACAAGCTCGGGCTCGAGCTCGGTTCTTCGGCGATAACCGTGCCTCAGGTTCTGATCGAACGAATTTCGGCCGAGATCGATCAGCCGCACGCTGGCCCGTGAGCCGGAAGCGCCTTCGGCATACGCTTGGGACAGGGCGGAACAGAAGCTTTCAGGATTCGGGTGGCCGGTAATGACGAGAATTTTTTTGCTCATGGCGATGACCTCCATATCGGGAAGGGAAACCTTCGCAGGATTCTTTTTCCCTGTATTTGTGTTAGGATAGCGGGTAAGAACTGTATTCAGCATACGACGAACCGCGCGAGTCGCCTATGATGCGACGCGCAGGAAATCTGCTGAATCGCGCAAGGGAGGTCGGCGCGTGAACGAACAGGGAATGGCGGTGACGATGGTGTATCCGATTATGAAGACGCTCGTTCGCAAAGGCTTCGATACGGAGCGGTTTTGCGAGTCTGCGGCTTTCGACGGGGCGCTGCTGCGGGACCCGGAAGCGAGAATTTCCGCTCGGGAACTGGAACGGCTGATGAACGCCGCCGCGGCGTACACGGACGACGATTATTTCGGTCTGAACCAGGGGCAGATGACCGACGTGGCCGATATGGGCATTCTCGGGTACGTGATGATGCACTCGGAGACGATCGCGGATGCGTTGGACGCTTATCGGAGATTTAACGTTATTTTGTGCAGCGGCTTTAATCTCGCGTGGGAGAACGAAGGGCGGAACGCTGTGATTCGCTTGTACCCCCTGAATCCGGCGACGCGGATGTCCCGGCACTGCATGGAGGACATGGCGAGCTCGCTTTACCAGCTTATATGCAAATTCGCTAATCGATCGGTTCCGCTGCATGAGCTTCAATTTTCGCATGATGCGTCGTACGACGTCGCTCCCTATGTGTCCGTCTTCGGAATCGAGCCGCGCTTCGGCGGCGCGGAAACGTTTTTCCGAATGGACAGGGAGGTGCTGAACGCCCCGATCTTATACTCCGACGCTCGCTTGAGGTCGTCGTTCGAAGCGATCGCCGTCGAGACGATGGAGCGGCTGATGCGAGGCAAGACATTGTCGGACGGCGTCTTCCAATGGCTGATGCAGCGACTGCCCGTCGCCTTCCCGACGCTGCGGCAGACCGCCCTGCATTTCGGGATGAGCACGAGAACGCTGCAGGCGAAGCTCAAGGAGGAGAACGCCTCCTTCAACGGGCTGTGCGCGAGCGTGCGGATGGAGCTGGCCAAGGGCTACTTGAGCCGTTCGGAGCATTCGGTGTCGGAGATCGCCTATCTGCTGCATTATTCGGAGCCAAGCGCGTTCCAGAACGCCTTCAAGAAGTGGGCCGGAGTGACGCCCGTGCAGTTTCGGTCCGGAGCGCATTCCGGAAGAAGACGCGAGAAGCCGGCGACGAAAGAGGCTTAGTTTTAAAATTCGGCAGAATAACGGTGTTGACATCTCCGGTCTGTCAGCCTATAATAGCCATTAACTTCAATACTCAAATGTTGCGATTAGAAATAGTACGAATGAAATGACCTTTCAGAGAGCCGTTGGTTGGTGCGAAACGGCAGCGTCGTCCATTCCGAACTCGTCTATGAACAGCTTGCCCGACAACGTAGGGTAAGACGGAATTCCACCGTTACAGGGATAGATGGTGATGGCCATCGAACAAGATTGTTTTCCGCAGGCGGAAAACGAATTAGAGTGGTACCGCGAGTTCAACCTCGTCTCTATAGCAGAGACGGGGTTTTTTTGTTGGTCGGATTCCGGGTCCGTCCAGCCTCGCTTCACATAGATCGCGAATACCGACTTACGGGAGGAAACGAATATGAGCAGAAAAATTATCGTACTGGACACGACTTTGCGCGACGGAGAACAGGTGCCGGGCGCCAAATTGAACGTATATCAGAAGCTGGAAATCGCCAAGCAGCTCAAGCGGCTGAACGTCGATATCATCGAGGCCGGGTTCCCGGCGTCTTCGCAGGGGGATTTTCATGCGGTGCAGGAAATCGTACGCGCCGTGGGCGATTCCGTATCGATTACGGCGCTCGCCCGAGCGGTGCAGAAGGATATCGACGTCGTCTACGAGAGCATCAAGCTGGCGCAAAATCCGCTTATCCATATCGTGCTCGGCACGTCGAACGTACACGTCGAGAAGAAGTTCAACCGCTCGAAGGACGCGGTGCTGCAGATGGGCGTCGATGCGGTGAAATACGCGAAGACGCTGCTGCCGAACGTGCAGTATTCGACGGAGGACGCGTCGCGCTCCGACTTCGAGTATTTGTGGTCGACGATCGAAGCGGTCGTCAAGGCGGGGGCGACGATGATCAACGTGCCCGACACGGTCGGCTTCGCGGTTCCCGAAGAATACGGCGAGTTGATCCGCAAGCTGAACGATCGGCTCAAAAACCTGGACGACCGCGTCGTCTTGAGCGTTCACTGCCATAACGACCTGGGGATGGCGACGGCGAACACGCTGAGCGCGATCCGCAACGGCGCCGACAAAGTCGAGGTAACGATCAACGGCCTGGGCGAACGCGCGGGCAACACTTCCCTGGAGGAGGTTGTCATGGCGCTTAAAGTCCGGGAAAGCTTCTACGGCGGTTACACGGACATCCGGACGCAGGAACTGCTCAAGTCTTCCCGTCTCGTCAGCCATCTGACGGGATTGGACGTGCAGGTCAACAAGGCGATCACCGGCGAGAACGCGTTCGCGCATTCCTCCGGCATTCACCAGGACGGCTTGCTCAAGGATAAGAACGTCTACGAGATTATGTCTCCCGAGGACGTGGGCGCGGAGAAGATGGAGATGATTCTGACCGCGAGGTCCGGCCGCCACGCGTTCCGCAACGCGGTTGAGAAGATGGGCTTCGATCCGGGAGAAGGCGAGGCGTTCGAAGCGCTGTTCGCGAAGTTCCTGGCGCTCGCCGACGCGAAGAAGGAAGTGTACGACCACGACGTCTTCTATCTGGTGGCGGATCATCGCGAGGTCGACAACGGAGAGATGCAGCTGTACGCGCTCGATTCGTTCCAGGTCGTCAGCAACGATACGTTCCCGACCGCTTCGGTGCAATTGAAGCGAGGAGCGGAGATCGTCAAGGGCAGCGCGGTCGGCGACGGCCCGATCGATGCGCTGTACGGCGTCATCAAGTCGCTCGTCGGCTTGGAAGTCGAGCTGAACGATTACAAGATCAGCAGCCTGTCCAGAGGCAAGGAGGCGGTCGGACGGGTGAACCTTCGCGTCTCCTGCGAGGGCAAGACGTACACGGGCCGGGCGATGGACACCGATATCGTGAAGGCGAGCGCCAACGCGTTCCTGAATGCCGTCAACGCGATCTTGCTGGACAACGCCAAGGAATAGAAGCATTCCCGCATGGAACTGGAGGAAACGATATGCCGTTAAAAGAGAGCGCGCAGCGCATTCAGGAGTTGTTGGCGGAGTCGGGTTACGATAATCGGGTAGTGGAGCTGCCGGACAGCACCCGCACCGCCCAGGAAGCGGCGGACGCGATCGGCTGCGACACGGCGCAGATCGCCAAGTCGATCGTCTTCCGGCGCAAGCGGGCCGATGCGCCTTTGCTCGTCGTTGCCAGCGGCGCCAACCGCGTGAACGAGAAAAAGCTCGCAGCCGAGATCGGCGACAAGCTGGAGAAGGCGGACGCCGACTTCGTGCGCGGGCGAACCGGCTTCGTCATCGGCGGAGTCGCGCCGATCGGGCATGCGGAGCCGCTCGTGACGATTATCGACGAGGACTTGCTGCAATTCGATACGCTATGGGCCGCCGCGGGACATCCGAAGGCCGTGTTCCAACTGACGCCGGCCCAACTCGTGGAGATGACGGGCGGGACAGTCGCGGCCGTCAAGTGATTCCGACTGCAAGCCGGTTTCACAACCGTCATGTCCCGAATTGTCAAAACGGCAGCGACATGGCAGACTGGATGCGGCGTTTGGAATGACGGACGAGAGAAAGCTCCGAATGGCAAAGGGACGCGACGATTCGCGGTCTGTTTGCCGTTCGGAGCTTTTTGCCGTTCCGGGGTCGTTGTCCGGCTGCCTCCGAGCCATTTATGTCTGAGAGAGGGGGAAAACGGTCGTGCACAAGTCGTGCGTGCATCTGATCGCCAAGCCTGACGGGTCATATATGACCGTCACTGGCGCCCTTCCGTCGGTCTGCCGGCATTTTCGACATTTTTGCAGTTTATTCGACACGAGACGGTATGCGCTTTGGAGGATTTCGGACGGATAAAGCGCACACCTTTGTTTTAAGGAAGCTTCAACCGGACTGGCCCCTCAGAAAGGTCATATGACTTGCCGAAGCAAATGATGACCTTTTGTCACTTGTTGGAAATTATTGGACTGATTTATGATAGAGCCGACAACGGATTGGAGGGAAATGCGTTGCGGAAAATCAGAGTTCTGCTGGTGGCGTTGGCGGAAGAGGATCGGCAATGGCGGCGGAAGCTGACGGAGGAGTTGGAGAGAGAGTCGGATATCGAGGTGATCGGGACGGCCCCGACGGTGGAAGAAGCAATAAAGGAGGTCAATGACGAAGCGGTGGACATCGTGCTGGTGGACGCGGGAGTGTCCGCCGGAGAGGAGCAACGCGCGCGCGCCGTGCGCGAGATGGGGATCAGGAGAAGGGTCAGGCTGAAGACGATCATGCTCGTGTCGAACGCCGACCGGGAGGCGATTTTGAACGGTTTTCTGAACGGTGCGGTGAACGCTCTGGACCGGTCGAAGACCGGCGACATCGCCAAGGCGATCCGGGATGCGTATGCGGATCGATCGGCGATCCATCCGGATGCCGCTGAAATCGTGCGCGAGGAATTGCAGCTGATGACGCTGACTCCGATGGAGAGGGAAGTCTACCGGCTGAAATGCAAAGGCTTCAGCAAAAGGCAGATCGCCGACCGGCTGTTCAAGTCCGAGAACACGATCAAGACGCAGATGAGGAGCATTCGCGACAAGCTCCCGACCTGGGGGTGATTGATTTTCATCCTCCCCGGATCACGCCGGCGGACCTATAATCCGAGATGTGAAGAGGAGGTGAATGCAATGAAAATCGTCATCCGCGAAGTGGAAAACCTGACGCCGACCGCGATCCATGCGGACCCGGAACTGCTCGACTTCAGAGCTTAATCGATGAACGGCGGGGCCGTACGCGTGCGTACGGCCTTTCCCTTAACCAGGAGGCGGAGCATACCGAGTATGAAGCCAAAATTGAAACCGTATTGCCGGCACGTGATGAGCCTCGGGGACGGAGTCATTCGGTTCAAGATGGAACGGGCGTCGCTGGAAATTCCCGATCCCGAAGGGACCGTTCATGCCTTCGTCCGGCTGCTCGACGGAACCCGGACGATCGCCGAGCTGTCCCAAGAGGCGGGCCTGACGCTCGGGGACACGGAGGACGCGGTCGCACTGCTCGACAGGCACCGGCTGCTCGAAGCCGAGTCGACCGAGCCGTCGGCCCTTACGGAGCGGGAGTTGGTCCGGTACAAAAACAATTTGACCTACTTCTCTCTGCACGAGAGCTTGACGAACAGCCGATACGACTGTCAGGTCAAGCTGAAGAACGCCAAGGTTGCGGTCGTCGGGCTCGGCGGAGGCAGCGTCATCGCGGCATGGCTGGCGGCGATGGGCGTCGGCACGATTGTCGGCGTCGACTGCGACCGGGTCGAACTGAACAATTTGAACCGGCAATTTTTCTATACGGAGAAGGACGTCGGAGAGTATAAGACGGTCGCGCTGAAGCGCCGTCTGGAGGAACTTAACGGGGATATCCGGGTGGAAGCCGTGCAGCTCAAGGTCGACAGCGCGGCCTCGCTGCTGCAGGCGATATCCGGAGCGGATTTCGTGGTCGGAGCGATCGATACGCCTCCCTTGCTCGGATCGCGATACGTCAATTCCGCTTGCCTGCATTTGAATATTCCCGCTTATTACGTGTCGATCGGCAACAAGCTCGGCTTCTATTATCGAGTTGATCCGACAGAGAGCGGCTGCACCGACTGCCGGTTGCTGCACATCATGCGCACGGAGCCGGAGCTGCTGGAGACGACGAAGCGCAAGTGGAACCGGGCGGAGCCGGACGCCGATTTCGGCAATCCCGGCTTCGCTCCGAACGTCGCCGTCATTACGTCGCTGATCGCTTCCGAGATCGCCAAGCGGCTGACGGGCTATGGGGAGCCGTTCCCGATGCCGTTCGGACTGATCGATTTTCAAGGGATGAGCGTCTCCCATCGGAACATTCCGAAGGCGGACGATTGTCCGAGCTGCGGACGGGGAAGGCCGCCGGAAGGTCCGGAGCCCGTACCGATGGAGAAGCTGTTCGCCTTGGCGGAATCCGGCGTTCCGGCCGGATAAGGAGGGATAAGGGATGCCGAAGGCGGACGAGAACGAAGTGATCGATCTGTCTCATCTGACCGTCCAGCGGGACGGAGAGCATTATACGATAGGCAACCCGGGCATTCCCAGGTTTATCCGGGTGCCCGAGCCGGCCGTATTCGTCGTCGAACTGGCCGACGGAACGAGGACAGTCGCGGAGATCAAGCGGCGAATCGCGGAGGAGAAGGGCCTCGATCTGGACGTGGCGGATTTCGCGTCCGACCTGGCGGAGCTCGGCTTGTTGGGACGGAGCAGTCACGATGCGGATCGTCCGCGGCCCAAGAAGAGGGAGCTTCTGGCGACCAGAATCGGCGCTGCGCTGTTCCGCTCCCATGCGAAATGGGCGTATCTGCTCGCGCTTGCGGCAGTGATCGGAATGGTGCTGAACGATCCGGATCTGTTTCCCAGCTACCGGGATATGTTCGTTCTGCCCGTGATCGGCACAAATTCGCTGCTCGTCTCGGCGACGGCCTGTCTGCTGATCTTCCTTCACGAATGCGCCCACTTGCTGGCCGCCTACGGCGCGGGAGTCAGCGCCCGGATGAGGTTGAATATCCGGTTCGTGTTCGTCGTGGCGGAGACCGATATGACCGGGCTGTGGGGGAAAGAGAAGAGTGCGCGGTATTTCCCGTATCTGGCGGGAATGGCTTGGGATAGCGCGGTGCTGCTGGCGGCCATGCTGGCTCAGAGCGTTCTGCCGGAGGGCGGCTTCGCCCATGCGATGGCGAGATTGATCGCGCTGCTGCTCCTGCTCGGGCTGCTCTCCCAGTTCATGGTCTTTCTTCGCACGGACGTGTATTACGTGATCGGCAACGCCGCTCATTCCGCGGATCTCGCCGGAAGCGGCAGGCTGTTTCTCTGCAAGCTGTGGAAGAGGGACGAAGCGGCGCACGCCGGATGGGCGAGCTTGCCCCGCAGCGAACGGACGGCAGGCCGGTGGTTCGCCGCCGCGTATTTCGCCGGAATTGGAACGGTGGCGTGCCTGTTCATCGTCTACAGCATTCCAGCGGGATACTACGCGATCACGCAGGCCATCGGCCAAGTGACGAGAGGTTCCCTGGACGGCCCGTTCTGGGACGGGGCCGTTCTGCTGTCGCTGGCGGCACTCCGGCTTGCGCTGTACGTCATAGGCGCCGGTACGGCTCTAAAGGACAGAAGAAACAGGAAACGCGCCTTTCGGCAGGCTTAAGACGCCCCCGACTCGGGATGGGCGTCTTTTCTATTAAAATTAGGTATAATAGGAGGGCAGCGCTAAAGAGAAAAGGACGAGAGAAACGATGAGCTTTAATATCGAGAAACTGTTCGACCAGTACGGGTACGAGGTGCTGTTCCTGGGATTGCTGCTGGAATTCATCGCGTTGCCTTTTCCCGGGGAGACGACGATGCTGTATGCCGGCTATCTGTCTTATGCGGGCATTTTGAACGGGTGGAAGGCGTTCGCGTGGGCTTTCGCCGGTACGACGATCGGCATGACGATCACGTATTTTATCGGCTTGAAGGCGGGAATGCCGTTCGTCGAGAAGTATGGCAAGTGGGTGCTGCTCAGTCCGTCCAAGCTGGAGAAGACGAAGAAATGGTATCAAAAGTACGGCAATCTGCTCGTTTTTATCGGCTATTTCATTCCTGGGGTCAGACATGTGACCGGTTACTTCGCCGGAATTATCGGTTCGTCGTTTCGGACGTTCGCGGCGTACGCTTACGGCGGGGCGCTGTTCTGGTGCGCCTTGTTCGTCGGCATGGGTCACGTCTTCGGTCCGCAATGGGAGGGCGTGCTGCACGCGATAGAGCATCATTCGTGGAAGCTCGCGATTGCGGCTGCGGTCGTCGCCGGGGTCGTCTGGGGCGTCAGACGAGCCGTACTGAGCAGTCGGAAAAAGAGACAGGCGGTCGGGTCGGAATAAGACCTCGCCGCCTCTTGGTTTTGCCTGATTTTTTCATATTCAGTCCGCCCGATTAGTGATATAATTCCCTTCATGTTTTAATGAACGGAATGGAGCGAGGCATCATGAGAAGCGGACTGTTTAACGCGATATTCGCTTATATGATTTGGGGACTGCTGCCCCTTTATTGGAAGGAATTCGAAACGATGCCGGCCGGAGAGATTTTGTCGCACAGAATCATCTGGTCGTTTATTTTCGTGGCCGGATTGATCTCGCTGCAGCGGCGCTGGAGAGAACTGGCCGGACTGCTGAGAAACCGCGCGACGCTGCTGCCTCTTATCGCGAGCAGCTTGCTGATTACGGTCAACTGGCTCGTCTTCATCTGGGCGGTCAACAACGGCCATGTCGTCGAGACGAGTCTGGGGTATTATTTGACGCCGCTGATCAACGTAGCTCTGGCGATCGGATTTCTGCGGGAGAAGCCGACGGGAGGGCAGTGGCTGGCGATCGCGCTGGCGGGAGCCGGCGTCGTCCTCGTTACGATCGACTACGGCAGCGTGCCTTGGGTCTCCCTCACCTTGGCGCTCAGTTTCGGCCTCTACGGTCTCGTCAAGAAGAGGGTGACGATCGACTCTTCGCTCGGCCTGATGACGGAAACCGCGGTCGTCGTTCCCGCGGCTCTCATCTACTGGAGCTATCTCGGCGCGTCGCATTCGGCCACCGCATGGACGCTTCCCGCGTCCTCGCTCGTGCTGTTGCTGCTTGCCGGAGCCGCCACGGCGCTGCCGTTGCTGCTGTTCGCCAAGGCGGCCAAGAAGCTGCCGCTGTCGCTGCTCGGCTTCATTCAATATATCGGTCCTACGCTGACGTTGATTCTGAGCGTGACCGTCTTCGAAGAGACGGTCAGCCATGTGACCCTGATCAGCTTCACCTTGATCTGGGCGGCGCTGATCGTGTACGCGGCGGCTACGATTCGGGATGCCAAGGCGCATTCGACTGCACTTGAGGCCCGCGGAGGAACTTCGACTTGAAGACGAACAACATGAAAAGAAATTATTGGATGCTGCTACTCGTTGTGTTCGGAGGCTTTCTCGTCTTCGGCTTTTCCGAGAACGTGAAAGGCCCGGCCATCCCGAGGATGCAAGCCGACTTCAGCTTAAACGAAACGCAGCTCGGCATGCTGCTGGCCTTCAATTCGCTCGGCTACTTGGTCGCCTGCTCGTTCACGGGCGCGCTGTCGGGCAGAATCGGCATCAAGCGGACGGGAATCATCGCATTCGCCTCGATGGCTGTATCCGGCGTACTCATGTATGTGTCCGCGAACTACGTTCATCTGTCGGCGTCTTATTTTCTCATGTACATCGGCAACGGCATGCTGGAGATCGGTCTGGCGATCATGGCGGCCCGCATTTTCACCAAAAACACGGGAGCAATGATGAACCTCTCCCACTTCTTCTACGGGCTTAGCTCGGCGGTCGCTCCGATCGTTGCCGCTTCCATGATGGGATGGAATGTGTTCGGGGGCGAGTTGGGCTGGCGGGGGATGTACCTGATCATGCTGTCCCTGTCGCTGCTGCCGATCCTTCCTTCGCTGATGGCCAAGTTTCCCGGCGACGACGGGGAGGAGCAGGGCGAACGCCTGACGCTTAAGAGCGTCAGCAAAGATCCGGTCGCTTGGCTGATCGTGCTCGTCTTGTCGCTGGGAGTCGTCTCCGAGCTGGCCGTCGGCGGCTGGCTGGTCAACTACTTGGAGAAGGCATACGATTGGTCTACCGGGGCCGCCTCCCGGATGCTGTCGATCTTTTTCGTCTTCTTCATGGGAGCGAGGTTGTTCCTCGGGCCAATAACGGACAAAATCGGATATACGCTGTCTATTATTCTCATGTCGGGATTCTCCGGAATTTGCAGTCTCGCGGCTATTGTGATCGGCGAGCCGGGCGCGATTCTGTTCGCGGTCGCCGGCATCGGCATCGCGCCGATCTACCCGACGGTGATGGCCATTCTCGCCAAGCGGTATCCCCGCGGCACCGAAACGGCGATTACGTTCACCGTGACGCTGATGGGAATCGCGTGCGTCATCGGCAATCTGCTGATCGGCGTCATTATCGACGGAGCCCGGAAGCTGTTCGGAGCCGGCATGGAAGCCAAGGAAAGCTTAACTCTCGGACTGCAAGCCGGCTATGGTTTCATCGCCCTGTTGGCGCTGCTGTGCTCCGCAAGCTGCATCTTTCTGTACGTTTATCTGCGCAGACGGAACGAGTTGGTGTAACGAGAGACAGCGCAATTTAAGTTGTTTTTTTGACAGTCAAATGAATATGAAACGGTTCTCCTATGTCGAGCCGGATCTTCCTTCAGAAATGAAGGGCGGTCCGGTTTTTTTGCGTGGGCACGATCCGCAATGATACAACCCGGGAAGGGGGAGTTTCCATATACTATCGTAAGCTTGTCAGAATCAGATGCAGCGGATGTTGTGACTAAAGGACGGTGAGACACCATTGTCTATTGAAAATCGAATTATAAACGGCGGATTTGAAACGGGTTCGTTGGGACCTTGGCTTGGGACGGGAGCGGTGGTAACGGATGAAAGAAGCCACCTGGACTTCTATTCGGCCAGGTTGACCGGCGGAGCGTCTTTGTCGCAAATCTATCAGTTTGTTCCGGTTATGGAAGGCGAAAGTTTTGAGTTTCGAGCAGCGTTTTCCAGAACGGCGGGGCCGATCGGTGTTATTGCGGTGATCGGATTGAACTATTACGATGATTCGTTGAATTTCCTGGGAACCGGGTTATTCTCGTATGTCCCGCACAGCATTACCAGCCTTGAGGGCAGCGATTGGGTGGAAATCTATCAGACGGCTGCTCCTGTTCCTGCCGGAGGGACGCAGGCGTTGGTAGCTATTCAAACTTTTCCGATTGCAGGGACTGCGGATTTGTTCGTGGATGACGTTGCGATGATCGCGATTGTGGAGTGTTCTGTCTTCGGTCCAACTGGACCGACAGGAGCAACCGGTGCAACAGGCCCGACTGGAGCGCTGGGTCCAACGGGGGCAACCGGTGCAACAGGCCCGGCCGGGCCGACGGGACCAACAGGATCGGCTGGGCCGGTTATCCCGTCTCTTGTAAATCGGATTTATGTGGCGAATCGGATTGGCGGAAGTGTATCTGTGATTGACGGAGATACGAATACGGTAGCGGCTACGGTTACGATCGGGGGCTTTCCCGAAGGAATTGCCGTTAATCCGTCTACGAACGGCATCTACGTAAGCAATGAATTTGATGCCAGTGTGTCGCTTATATCGGGAAACACCGACTCAGTGGCGACAACGATTATTGTCGGCAATATCCCGGGAGGTGTGGCTGTCAACCCCTTGCTGAATCGGGTCTATGTTGTAAGAGGCGGTATTCACGACGTTTCCGTTATTGACGCCTTGAGCAACACGGTGATCGCGACGGTAACGGTTGGGACGAATCCTATGGGGGTGGCGGTTAATGCGGCGACAGGCCGCGTGTATGTCGCGAATGCCACAGTTAACAATGTTTCCATTCTTGATGGGTTTACCGATACGATTACCGCAACCGTATCAGTAGGTTCGACTCCCGTTTCCGCTGCAGTCCATCCGGTCTTCAATTTAATTTATGTAACGAACTATGTGTCTGCAAATGTATCTGTCATCGATGGTGTATCGAACGCCGTTATCGCGACCGTAACAGTAGGGAGCGGACCTCTGGGAGTTGCCGTGAATCCGTTGCTGAATCGCGTATACGTCGCCAATGATTTTATGGATAATGTCAGCGTCATTGACGGCACTACGAATAATGTCATCGCAACTATAACTGTGGGAGACGGTCCATCCGGTGCAGCGGTCAGTCCTGCCACGGGCAGAGTGTACGTCAATAACAGGGTCTCGAATAATGTATCCGTCATTGACGGATATACCGACACCGTCATCGCAACAATTACTGTAGGAGCAACTCCGAGAGCAATTACGATAAATCCGTAAACGAAGAGGGCGATAGCCCACTGAGAGGAGAGCCGCCTTGATCACGATCAGCCTGTGCATGATTGTAAAAAACGAGGAAGCCGTGCTGGAGCGCTGCCTGGAATCGGTTCGAGATGCGGTCGATGAGATTGTCATTGTCGATTCGGGGTCGACGGACCGGACGGTGGAGATTGCCAGACGTTGGACAGATGCGGTGTATTATTTCGATTGGATCGAGGATTTCGCGGCGGCTAGGAACGCGTCCTTCGCCTATGCGACGCAATCTCACATTCTCTGGTTGGATGCCGACGATCGGCTGCTGGAGAAGGACCGGCTTGCGCTGCTGCAGCTTAAGAAGTCGCTCGATCCGAATATAGATGCCGTATCCATGCTCTATCATTGCGATTTCGACAGTGCCGGAAATGTAACGCTGGCGGTTCGTCGAGCACGCCTCGTCAAGCGGTCGCGGGATATCCGTTGGGAAGGCGTTGTTCATGAGGATATGGTCATAAGCGGTACTTTTTTGGACAGCGATATTGTCGTGACGCACGGCAAGCTGAAGGAAGGCTCCGATGCGGGTCGGAACCTTCGTATTTACGCCAAGTTATTGGAAAGCGGGGGAACGATGGGCGCTCGCGATCTTTTGCATTATGGAATGGAATTGCACCAGCATCGCCGATACGCGGAGGCTCTTGAGATGTACTCGAAATTCAGAGATTTGCCTTCGACGAGAGAGGAGGAGCACATCTTCGTCTGCATCAGGCAGGCCGACTGCTACTACCATCTGGGCGACCGCGACAAGGAGCTGCTGGCGACGTTCCAGGCTTTTCAATACGATACCCCTCGTCCGGAGTCGTGCTGTCGTCTCGGTTATTATTTTATGGAGCAGGGACGTTACGCTCAGGCGATTTACTGGTACAAGGAAGCGCTGGACGCGCCGATTCCGGAAAATCGCTGGGCGATCCGCAACGAGGTGTCGCGGACGTGGCTGCCGCACATGCATCTAGGCAACTGTTATGCGCAGTTGATGGAGTACGACACCGCATTCGAACATTATTTCAAAGCCAGCGCGGCTTGTCCGGGAAATGCTTATCTGGAGGAGCGTGTGGAGGAAACCGCACGCCTTGTGCGTCAGCAAAGCGCTCGTTCTGCTTCTTCCTAAGTCGAAGCTATCTGCCAGACGTTTCGGATCAGGATTTGGCGCAAGCCTTCCGCTGCGACACAATCGGGAATGGGAATAGCCTCATATACTATTCGGAAGCTTGTCATGTCTACAACCGATAGATAGGGGGGATTCCCATTCGCGCTAAAATCGCTTTTTTCGTAAAAGCCGGTCTGGACGCTTTCCTGCAGCCGATTATCGACCATTTCTCACAAGAGTACGAGACCCGTAAGTTCGTCATTCGACACACCGACGATATCGGGCAAGCCATGGAGTGGGCGGACGTCTGCTGGTTCGAGTGGTGCGACGATCTGATCGCGCACGCCAGTCGATTGCCGGTCGCATCCTATCGCCGCGTCGTGTGCCGACTGCACAGCTACGAAATGTTCACGAGCTATATCCATCAGGTAAACTGGAAAACGGTTGATCGGCTCGTCTTCGTCGGGGAACCGATACGAGAATACGTGCTGGGTCAACTGCCGGCTTTGCCGAAGGAGAAGACCGCGGTTATTCCGAACGGGGTCATGATGGAACGATACCCGCTCGTGCAGCGCGCCAAAGGGTTCAATATCGCGTACGTCGGATACATCAATTACAAGAAAGGTCCGATGCTGCTTCTGCATGCCTTCAAAGCGGTTTACGACCGCGATCCCAGATACAGGCTGTTCATCGCCGGCAAGTATCAGGATATGCGTTACAAGCTTTATTTCGATCAGATGATCGAGGAGATGGGGTTGACGGGGAGCGTCCGATTCGACGGCTGGCAGACGAATCTGAACGCCTATTTGCGCGACAAACATTACATTATTTCCACGAGCCCGCTGGAAAGTCAGCATATGTCGATCATGGAAGCGATGGCCGCGGGGGTCAAGCCGCTTGTTCATCATTTCTACGGGGCGAAAAAAGTATATGCGGATGCGTGGATATGGAACACGATCGGCGAGTTGGTCGACAAGGTGACAGAGGACGAGTACGATTCGGAGCAATATCGCTCGTTCGTGGAGAGCCGTTATTCGTTTGCGGGGAACGTTCGCAAGATCGGGGAGTTGATTAGCGGGCTGCTGCGACCGGCTTATCCGCAAGTCGATGCGGCTGCGCCGAAGATCACGATCGGCATCATTAACTACAACTATGGCCGCTTTCTTGGCGAATGCCTGCAGTCCGTCATCGGTCAAAACTATCCGAACAAAGAGATTCTTGTCGTCGACGATCATTCTACGGACGATTCCGTGTCTATTCTCGAGCAATACCGGACGCTGGATCCTTCGATTCGAGTGATTCGCCGGGAACGCAACGTCGGCTTGTCCGATGCGGCGATCCGCGATATTTTCCGGGAAGCTTCGGGACAATACGTCCTCCTTCTGAGCGCGGACGATTATTTACCCCATGACGGGGTGCTGGAGGATTACATGGCGTGCTTTCGCCAACGGGACGACCTGGATTACGCGTACGGTCACTTTCTGATCGTCGACGAGCAAGGGAACCGTACCGGGCAATGGACTTACCGGGCGTATGCTCCGGATGAAGCGGTGAGGAGCATCTACCGGAGAATGGGCTCCGGCGTCATTCCGATGGTCGGGCTGTTCAAGCGGTCTTACTATCGCGACGGGCAAGCGGAATGGGTCAGCGACCCGGACAATCCGAACGCGGGAGATACGCTCAATTGCCTGATCAACCTCAAGAGAGGCTGGAACGTCCAGTTGGTCGATAAGCCGGTTCTTTGCTATCGCAGACATCGGGGCAGCATCACCTTCGATATCCGCAAGCGAATCGCATCTTTAATCGTCGTGATGGAATATCTCGTTCATCATTTTCCCTCAGCAACGTATCTGCCTGGCGCGCCAAGAGAGCGAATCGAGCGGAACGGGCAGGAAGCGTTCAAGAACTTCGAGATCGGCCGGACATACGGGGCTATGGTCCGCTCATACTATTCGAACGGGTTTACGCGTCATCTAGGCCACCGGGAGAAGGCGGATTGCCTTCGGCCGCTCGCCGAGAGAATGCGCCATTATTTCAGGCTGTGCCGGGCATCGGAGGACGCGGGAGACTATCATCCCGCAATAGAAGAAATCAACGCGGACATCGAACGGTTAATAGGTTGATCATGACGAGGAGCCGTCCCGGCAAGCTGTGGAACGGCTCCTTTGCGGTGCTCGGATGGTCAGATGCCGGGTGCTTCCGCCGCGTAGCCCTCGGCGGTCCGGCGAATGCCTTCCTCCAGATCGATGCGCGCTTCGAAGCCGAGCAGGGAGCGCGCTTTGTCGACTTTCGGAATGCGGAGGTCGATGTCCGACGTTTTCCTTTCCGCGAATCGAATGACCGAATCGGAGCTGAGGAGGCGAACGACGGTTTCGGCCAATCCGCGAATGGTCGCGACGGCCTGTTCGTTGCCGATGTTGAACGACTCTCCGATCGCCTCGTTCCGAGTCAGGCAGAGCAGGACGGCGTCCACCATGTCGTCGACGTAACACCAAGCGCGAATTTGCGTTCCGTTTCCGTGGATGTCGATCGGCCGGTTGGCAAGCGCCTGCTGCACGATCGCTTTGACGGCGCCCTCGCCGACTTGTCCGGGGCCGTATACGTTAAACGGGCGTACCGTCACTGTAGGCAGGCCGAATTCCTTGAAGTAGGCGAAGGCAAGATGCTCTTCGGCCAGCTTGCTGACCGCGTAGGTCCATCGGGGCTCGCCTACGGCGCCGAGAACGGCGCTTGCCGTTTCGCCGGAGCGAAAAGCGCGCGGGCCGAACACTTCGCTCGAGCTGAAGCAGACGATCCGGCGGCATTTCCCAAGCGAGGCGGCAGCTTCGAGCACGTTGGCCGACCCGATCATATTCACTCGCATTGTCCGAACCGGATTGCGGGTGACGGTGTCGATGCCCGCGATTCCGGCGGCATGAACGACATAATCGGCATCCCGGATAGCCTTCTTCACCGCGGCGGCGTCGAGCACGTCCCCGTGCACGATGCGCAAGTTCGGATGCCGGCTGAACGCCTTGCGGCTAAGCGAGTCTCTGGCGAAATTATCGAACACCGTCACTTGGTTATGCTCGATCAGCCTGCCGATGACGGCAGATCCGATAAAGCCGGCCCCTCCGGTAATGAATAGATGCCGGCCGGTCAAGGCGTTGGTCGTGTTCATCATTCGTTTCCTCCTCCGGGCCGCCGTTGCAGGCCGGCGTGTAGATAGGCAGAGACGGTAAGATCCAGCGACTGTTCGAGCGACGAAACGAGAAGATGCCGGTTCATACTCAGCAGCTTGCCGGTCGAGGCGACCAGCTTGCGATCCTTGTCGTTCGTGAATGAGAGCAGGGGCTGAACGGATAGACGCTTCGACACGGCACAAGCCATTTCCTTGAAGGTCAAAGCCTGACGTCCAGCAACGTTGAATACGCCTTTCGCCTCGTTGCGGATAAGCCACCAGGCGGCTTCGGTCGCGTCATCGAGGTAGACGGGATTAAAGAGAAGGCCGGCCGCGGTCCCCGACACGGAGACCGGTTGTCGGGCCGCGATTTTCTTGATCAGGTCCGGGAGGAGGCGAGGCGTTATCTGTCCAGGGCCGTAAGGGAAAAAGTAGCGCAGAATCAGACAGCGTTCAGGCCACAGCCGCATAATAAAGCTCTCGATGCTGCGCTTATAAGCCGCATACCCCTCTCCGGGGTCGAGAGAATCGTGTTCCGAGACGCTATGCTCCCGATAGCCGTACACGGCTCCCGTGGAAGCATAGACGATATCCGTCACGCCTTGGGCCGCGCAATCTTCCAGAAAACGTTTCTCGTTTCGCTCGATTCGCGCGAAATCCGGCTCATCGGCACCCGGCAGCCGGGCAGCGAAGTGAACGAGCAGGATGCGGCCGGATCGAGGCGCGGACGGAAAACGGCACGGCACGGAAAGCGATAAGTCCATAGGGATCTGCGGCCAGCTGCGATCGGGCGCAGGCGAGCGGCCTATGAGCAGCGAAGCTCGGTTGTCCGCGGCTTCCCGCAGCCGCTTGTTCCACAAATTGCTTCCGAGAAATCCAGAGTAACCGGTCATCCACACTTGTCGGTATGCGTTCATCGATATCGCTCTCCTTGCGCGTTCGGCTTCGTCCCGGCCATCCGGCTCGTATCGAATGAAGCGAGCGGCAAGCGCAAAGGCTCGTTCGTCCGGGCCGATTCGTACACCGCAAAGGCGACTTCCAGCGACGTTCTGGCCTCGAGCGGCAAAACGTCGGCATCGGAATCCGGCGACGCGCCGAGAAGAGCGGCTATAAAATGCTCATACATCAAGGCATGCTCATTAATGTCGGCGGTCGGGAGCATGGGGTCGGGGAGATCGTCGGAATGCCAGCGATAAACATCCGTTAGTTTGGCGCCCCCGATACGGATCGTTCCCCGGTCTCCGACCAAGGTGAGCGACTGCTCGAGGTTGTTCGGCTTGCACAGCGTCGTCACTTCGACCGACCCAATAGCGCCTCCTGCGAACCGGATGACGGCGGCCGCGGTCTCCTCCGTCTCCACGGCGGACGATCCCCAGCCGATCGCGCCGTACACCGATTCGACCCGTTCGTTCATTAGCCAGAGCAGTAGATCGATAAGATGAACGCCTTGGTTAAGCAGCATTCCCCCGTCTTTCTCCCACGTTCCTCTCCAGCCGGACGCGGCGAAATAATCGCGCGAACGGTTCAACAGGATCGAGACCGATCCAGATCGCAATTTCCCGAGCGCTCCTTGATCGATCCAGCTTTTTGCGAGCCGCAGCAGCGGACGGTACCGAAGTTGATGGCATACCTGCACGCGCAGTCCGTATCGAACGGACAGATCGGCAATGGCGTCGGCATCGCGCAGGTTCAGGGCGATCGGCTTCTCGAGCAGAACATGCTTGCCGGCGCGAAGCGAGGACATCGTCCAGGGCGCGTGCATGAACGAAGGGACGGCGATGACGACCGCATCTACCCGAGCGTCTTGAAGCAGCTCGCGCGGGTTCGCATACAGGGCGACAGAAGAGGGCGGAACGGAGCGGGCTTGAGCGTATTGCCCGGCGAGCAGATCCATTCTGTCTGTTGCGGGATCGGCCAGCGCGACCAGCTCCGCCTGCCCGCAGGCGGAGATCGAATCGATGTGTTTAGCCGCGATGCTTCCGCAACCGATCAGACCAAAGCGAACCAATGCCGTCACATCCTTTCCGCTACGTCGCGCAGCGCGGAGACAATCTGATTTTGCTCTTGTTCTGTAAGCAGAGGGCCTATCGGAAGCGCCAGCGCTTCCGCGGATAGCCGCTCTGCAACGGGGAAGTCCCCGGGCTTGTATCCGAGAGAATGGTAAGCGCGTTGCAGATGCAAAGGGCGAGGATAGTAGATCCCGGTCTGTATATTTCTCGCCAGAAGTTCTTCTCGAAGGAAGTCCCGATGCGGACTGGTCACGCAGTAGACATTGTAGGCGTGCAGTCTCCCGTCCTCCGTTACCGGAAGCTCGATGAACGGTCTGAGCGGAGCGAGCCTTTCCTCGTAGATTTGCGCGGTCTTTCGTCTCTTTTCGTTCCACTCGTCGATTTTTTCGAGCATGACCAGCAGAACGGCGGCATGAAGCTCATCCAACCGGCTGTTGTAGCCGATCGCGTCATGATAATAACGCTTGGAACTGCCGTGTTGCCGCAATTCGCGCACCCTATCAGCCAGCGCGGCGTCGGATGTGACAATAAGCCCTCCATCCCCGAGAGTGCCGAGATTTTTGGTTGGAAAAAAGGAGAAGCATCCCGCTTTGCCCAGCGTACCGACAGGCTTGCCGACGAATCTGGCTCCGAAAGCCTGGCAAGCATCCTCGATAACGAGAAGCCCGCGGCGGTCGGCAATCTCCCGGATGGCATCCATGCGGGCGGGTTGGCCGAACAGATGGACGGGCAGTATCGCTTTGGTCCGGGACGTGATCGCCTGTTCGACTTGCTCCGCATCGAGGTTCCAGAAGCGGTCGATGTCGACGAATACCGGAATCGCGCCGACTCTCGAGATCGCTTCGGAGGTGGCGAAGAAGGTATAGGGGGTCGTAATGACCTCGTCGCCGGGTCCGATTCCGCAAGCGTCGAGGGTCAGGACGAGGGCGTCCGTTCCGTTCGCCACGGCGACCGCATGTCTGGCGCCGGTCCATTCGGCGATCCGGCTTTCGAGTTGTTTGACTTGGGGACCTAGAATGTATTTGCCTTCTTCTATCGTGTTGGAGATTTTTGCGAGAATCTCGCTTTTGAGCAAGCGAAACTGCCGGGCTACCGGCATTAATTCGATCATGCGCATGCGCTCCCTGCTTCTGGATTTATCGTACAAGTTATGCATCACGGATTCATCCTGCTTCCGCGACCACACTAGCAATTCGGATTGGACTTGCATAAATCATGTAAAGTGACGATCCGCGCAGCAGCGCTTTGTACGACGGTAGAGCAGGAGGATGAGAGAATGGAGATAGATCCGTCCGCTAGATTGGGCAGCAACGTCGTCGTCGGTCGGAATGCCGTGATAGAGTCCGGCGTAACGATTGGAGATCACGTCACGATAGGATACGGAACGATCGTTCGAAGCGGAACGTCGATCGGAAACGGAGTTGTGATTGGAGATTTGACGGTACTCGGCAAGAGGCCGTCGGGCAATAAGAAAAAGGCGCTTAAGCCGCCGGAACGGCTGCCTCCGCTCATTATCGGGGACGGGTCGTCAATCGGCAGCAACTGCGTGATCTATCTCGGGGTTACCTTGGGCGCGGACGTGCTGGTAGGAGACTTGGCTGGCATCCGCGAACTTGTCGAAGTCGGAGAGAGCAGCATTGTCGGAAGGAACGTCATCGTCGAGCCGCATACGATCATCGGCCGATTCGTCACGATTCAGACTTCTTCCTATATTACAAGCAATATGCTCATCGAGGACGAGGCGTTCATCGGCCCCTGCTGCTCGACTTCCAACGACAAATATATGGGAAGCGGAAGCTTCGTCCATCAAGGGCCGATAGTCGGGCGCAGGGCTAAAATCGGCAACAATGCAACTCTGCTTCCGGGCGTCCGGATCGGGGAGAAAGCCGTCGTCGGGGCGGGGGCGGTCATTACGAGCGATGTCCCCCCGGGCTGTACGTTCGTCGGAAACCCGGGAAGGCCGATCGCGGGAAGGAGGGAGAACGGATGACGAATGTACGGAAGCGTCCCTGTTTCGGACCTGAACAACGCAACGTGCAAATTATCGGTCTAGGATACGTCGGATTGCCGCTGGCCGTTTTGTTCGCAGAGCAGGGCTTTTCGGTTACGGGAGTGGATTTGGACGAAAGCAAAATATCCAATTTAAAGGAAGGAAGAAGTTACGTAAAGGATTTGACGGACGACGAACTGATCGCGGTAACGGCGACAGGTCGGTTTCGGGCGGTTCCCGATTACGGAGCCACTGCAGAAGCCGACGCGATCATTTTATGCGTACCTACGCCCTTATCGGATCGGCAGACACCGGATATGAGCTATCTTCGCGCGGCCGTCGAGGAGACGGGAAAGCGGCTTCGTCCGGGGCAACTGGTCGTTCTGGAAAGCTCGACCTATCCGGGAACGACGGCCGAGGAGATGGTCCCGACTCTGGAGCGGGAAAGCGGACTTAGAGCCGGGTACGACTTCCATGTCGGGTATTCTCCCGAGAGAATCGACCCTGGAAACCAAACGTTTAAGGTGAGGGACATACCGAAGGTCGTCAGCGGTTTGACCTCGGCGTGCCTGGGGAAGACGGAGGCGCTGTACGCTCAAGTGTTCGGCCAAATCGTGAAGGTGTCTTCGCCCGAAGTTGCCGAGATGACCAAACTGCTCGAAAACACGTATCGCTTGATCAATATTTCATTCATGAACGAAATGGCCATGCTGTGCGATGCGATGGGGATCGATCTGTGGGAAGCTATCGAGGCGGCGAAGACGAAATCGTTCGGTTATGCGGCGTTTTATCCCGGTCCCGGTGCGGGCGGCCACTGTATTCCGGTAGATCCGCTGTATTTGCAATGGAGGGCTCGCGGATTCGGAGTGAAGAGCGGGTTCATCGAATTGGCGGAAAAGCTGAATCACGCCATGGTCGATTACTTGTTGGACAGAATCCTTGACGCAGCGGGAGGCAGGCCGTCTCTGGTCGTGATCTACGGGGTGTCCTATAAAAAAGATGTAGGCGATGTTCGCGAATCCTCGGCGATCAAGCTGATCCGACGGTTACTGGAAGAGGGGGTTCCCGTCGTTTATCACGATCCGCATGTGGCCTCTATTCGGATTAGAGAACGACGGCTCGACAGTTCGGAACTGTCGGATCAATTGCTTCGGGAGGCGGATTGCGTCGTCGTGATGGCGGATCATACCGGTCTGCCGATAGAGAGAATCGTATCGGTCTCGCGTAGCGTCGTAGACACGAGGAATGCGACGGCGGGAATGGACGGAGCGCACATTTATCGGGTCGGAGGCGGAAATATCGGGCTTGGCCGCAAAAATCCGCTCCAATAAAGGCGGATAAAAGAACGGGCAAACCCTAGTTTTAATAAGTTGTACTAGATTTCGTGACAAGTCCTCTCGGAGATGCCCGGAGCGGCGATTGCCGCACCGGACTTGTTCGAAGTCGAATTGGCGCAAAGGTGGTGAGAATCCATTGTCTATTGAGAACCGAATCGTCAACGGCGGTTTTGAGTCGGGGGCGCTGGGCCCGTGGACCGGAGTGGGAGCGGTCGTAACGAGCGATAGAAGCCACCTGGACTTCTTCTCTGCGAGATTGGCCGGAGGAGCGTCATTGTCGCAAATCTTTCAATTCGTTCCCGTCTCGGAAGGAGAGACTTTCGAATTTTATGCCGCTTTCTCCAGAACAGCGGGCGCTGTGGGCGCTATTGCGGTAGTTGGGATAAACTACTACGATGATTCGTTGAACTTCATAGGAACGGGTCTGTTTTCTTATGTGCCGCATAGCATTACGAGCTTAAGCGGAAGCGATTGGGTGGAAATCTACGAGACGACCGCTCCGGTCCCGGTCGGAGGCACCCAAGCGCTCGTTGCCATACAGACGTTTCCGATTGCGGGTACCGCGGATTTGTTCGTAGACGACGTGGCACTGCTGGCGGCGGCCTCCGGCGCGGATGGAAGCGGACCGACGGGGCCGACAGGTCCGACGGGCGCAACCGGAGCAACCGGCGCAACAGGAGCTACGGGCCCGACGGGAGCAGGCGTGACTGGTCCGACAGGCCCGACAGGTCCAACAGGCGCAACCGGCGCAACAGGAGCTACAGGTCCGACGGGAGCAGGCGTGACTGGCCCGACAGGCCCGACAGGTCCAACAGGCGAAAACGGCGCAACCGGAGCAACGGGAGCCACGGGACCGACGGGAGCGGGTGTGACTGGTCCGACAGGCGCAACCGGTGCAACAGGGGCTACAGGAGCTACAGGTCCGACGGGAGCAGGCGTGACTGGCCCGACAGGTCCAAC
>Ga0065721_10049362_pt1 | contig 36056 bp, 29 predicted proteins | sample Mesricmetagenome_FD_59108 | JGI IMG/M metagenome (GOLD analysis project Ga0065721, IMG submission 59108) | Mesophilic microbial community from rice straw/compost enrichment Sample: eDNA_1 v2 (version 2) | ecosystem: Engineered > Solid waste > Grass > Composting > Bioreactor | place: USA: Davis... | reverse complement strand
AACAATTTCGTCAAGCTGTGGCCATGCAAAAAGTACAAGCTAAGACCATCAAGGTGTGAGATAAACGAAGAGATTCTAAGCTACGGCTAGTTTAAGTGTGCATGACTCAAATATTCGGGTGTTTAACCGCGTCTTTGATGATGTGTTTTAAGACTTGATTATTCAATAGGTTACACTCCCCCCCTTAATTAAGCATCTATAAAGAACGTACATTCATCCCTTAAATATTTCTGGTCACCTATCAATACGACAAAGTCATTGGCTAGTGTAACCTTACCTCCTGCAATTATATGCCCAGACAGTACTAATACTCTCTATCGGTGGCAATAGCATAAAAAATCCTCAGGTGTTTTTAGAACATAACGACTCAAAATCATTTTAAGAACCTCTATAAAGAATATACCCAATACTGTTGGACTAATAAGAAGATCATAAGCTGAGTTAGCCAACCAATGGAAAATTATCTATCTCACCACCATCAATAAATGTGGTCTTTGCTAGCGTTGAGACTAAGTATCCACAATATTAAACAGAACAAAGGATATACGAAACATAATACCACAGACCCTAGGATTTTCTGCCCACCGTTAACACCGCCATACTTACCTCCATACCCATAACCTATCCCTATACAAAGACCCACCTTCCTAATATAAAACATCTTTATACTAGTTACATCGACGTAGGACTAGAAAAGTTTACAGCTTATCGCATGAAAACAGATAATCTATTTGCTGTTTCTCCGCGCTCACATGCTATTTTCTTTTATAGATTTAATATTTCTGGACTCCTAATAAACGAAATAAACTGCTTCCCTAAGTCAGAAGTTCGTGAAGCTGTAATGCCTGAACCTGTTATCATAGCATTCAAAATACTGGAGTCTGAATTCAGTAAACCTCTGTATGATAAATCAGTGATTAGTTGTTTCGTGAAATCCTTCTTACTAGCCAGTTCAGGATAATAGTGATACAAAATATCTGATAAGCTGCCCATCATAATATCGGTCTTAATACCTTTAGATTCACAACAGGATTTAGGATTATCTAAAAATAAAATCAACCTAAGATGCCACTCATTAAAACTATCAATAAATGATAAGAACATTTGCTGAACACTCTCGTCAACACTTGTATCTATAACTGAGTTTGTTATTGCATTTATTAACACTGAAATTTTATCTTGTTGATGAGTTCTGATTGCTATCTGAGTGGCTTGCAAAGTTATGCTTACAAAATTATCATTCCGTTCCATCATTATAGAATGAAAATTAGTTACTTTCTTCTCTAATTCTCGCAAACGGTCATCAATCATTATCAATATATTTTCTTTTCTTTTTTCAGAAGGAGATGCGATATATAATCCAAACAGCTCAGATGCGAATCCTCCAACAATAGGTACGGAAGAAATGGCAGTTTTTAAGCCAGCATGGAGTATGTCACCAGAAGATGGTGTGAGTTCCTTCTTGATATCCATAATTAATATACCCCCTTATTATATGGATCTTTTATTTCTCCTTTTTAGCACCCTTCCAAGTATATCCAGATTCTTGGTTGTTACCAAGGATTTCGCACGGAGTGCGACTGCAAGCCGTCGGTATAGGCACGATCAGCTATGCTATTTCAATCCACGCACTTCGTGCGGAGTGCGACATAGCATTGCTTGCGAATGCCTTATCGATCATCTGATTTCAATCCACACACTCCGTGCGGAGTGCGACTGAACACGACCCAAAACAATACCGCCACACTATTTATTTCAATCCACGCACTCCGTGCGGAGTGCGACGACTACCTTCCGCCAACCAGATCTCCGCCAGTGACGATTTCAATCCATGCACTCAGTGCGGAGTGCGACCCATAAGCGACTCACTTCGTATAATGCAACAGAATTTCAATCCAAGCACTCCGTGCGGAGTGCGACTACCGCGGCTTGTTGTCCTCTTCCTTACCACCATTTCAATCCACGCACTCCGTGCGGAGTGCGACATCATCCAGGACGCGCTTGTACTCTGTGCCCGGAAATTTCAATCCACGCACTCCGTGCGGAGTGCGACGCAGTTTTTCACTCGATTGTGAAAAGCTTGCCGAATTTCAATCCACGCACTCCGGCACTCCGTGCGGAGTGCGACCTGCAACAGCGCCACGTCCTTGTATCGCTTGTAATTTCAATCCACGCACTCCGTGCGGAGTGCGACAGTATTCTGGTTCATCTATGATTCCTCCTGAATATTTCAATCCACGCACTCCGTGCGGAGTGCGACTGCAGGAACGTGCCAGGCAGAAGTCGGCATGGCTATTTCAATCCACGCACTCCGTGCGGAGTGCGACGCGAGATCAGCACATCACCGCCTCAACGCCATTATTTCAATCCACGCACTCCGTGCGGAGTGCGACCTTGACACCATAAATTCAGCCGTATTTCGACTTATTTCAATCCACGCACTCCGTGCGGAGTGCGACTGCTCTTTCGCTCCGCCCAACCTGTAATATTTCGAAATTTCAATCCACGCACTCCGTGCGGAGTGCGACATAACAACTCTCATTTAAAACAAACTCCTTTTTATTTCAATCCACGCACTCCGTGCGGAGTGCGACTCATTGAAATCATTGATCGGCTTTATTAAGGAGATTTCAATCCACGCACTCCGTGCGGAGTGCGACACCAAAGCGGCCGTCCCTCGCACATAGCATCAGGGCATTTCAATCCACGCACTCCGTGCGGAGTGCGACAGCGGAAATAGATATGATTGATCGACTAGTGAGATTAATTACACCCATTTCCAGTATTTTTTATCTAATCAAAATATAAGTCCCTACTTGATTTCTTTTACCAAGCAAGAAAATGGAATTGAATCGACAAGATTCGCGGTGCGAACCCACCTGAAATATCATGGGAGCTTCACGTTCGCACTTAGAGAATAAGTATGCCTTCTTTGATAAGTTGAATAAGTAATCTATTTTCAACCCTCATATCCACCTATCGTTCAATCACATTAACGCTTGACGGGATCATTTCCCGATTAATCGAAATATTATAGTCGCTGTATCCCCGGGCCGGCTTGCTTTGATCTTTCAATTCGGCAGTAACCGCATCGAACAGGGGCTGTACAGAGATGTTCCCCATCTTGGACGAGTGTTCGAATATAATTAGCTTCCGCGTACCCATCAAACCACGCGATGCTGATCGGTCGTGTTCGAACATGTTTAGGAGCGATTCCCATAGTAGTTCCAAATCGGTTTCCGAAAATCCAGTTTGACTTGCCAGCGGAGCGGATACAAATCCGTGCACACGATATAAACCGTAAGGTATCGTGAATTTTCTTCCCATCGTACGGTTATCTCCGCCTTGCTTCTCCGCCTCTGCTTCCGTCGCTACAGCCATTCTGGTAATGCTATGCTCTAGCGATACAACTGGATCGATCGATCTAGCAAACGTAAGCTGAACGGGACCTCGTACCTGACCAGCATTTGGACCCGTAGACAATACGGCGCCAAACGTGCGAATATCATAAAAATTTTGACACATAAATTGTCTTGCCCGGTCAATCTCTTTGCCTTGTCCTTGGCCAGCTTTGTTCCGCTTTTTGCCGTCCTCAGGATCAATTGGCTTTTCATTCAAATCTATTTCTAAACTGATATAGGCTTGTTCAATCGTCTGGTTTAATATTGATTTTTCTCTTACAAAAATGGAATAGGGCGGCTGTTCTTCCATCCTTAAGCTAACATAGTTGCGAATTTTTCTCTTCAAGCTGACATCTGTCACCAATCCATGCCCTGTCTCAGGATCAACTCGCGGCAAGTTTCCAGCATCGGGATCGCCATTAGGATTTCCGTCCTGCACGTCAAAAAAAGCGACAAAATCATATCTCCTCGTCAATGCCTCATTCATGCTCATTCTTCCTCCTTGGTCTTTGATTCACTATTAACACTATCGGATACTTCTACTTTCTTGCTCGTAAACAAATCCTGTCGTTGATGATAATAACCTACGGCAAACATGCCTTGCTCTTGCAGATTGAGATGGGCTGGGGGGTTGTCTATATTCGCCATAATTTCCATAAGCAATTTTTCAAAATTAATGACACGGCCTTTATTGTCGAGCTTAGCCAAATGATGATTTTTCAAGCGCAGAAGAGTTGCAAACACCGTAACGGGCGTCGTACTAGCAGCCCCATAAAATCTTTCTCGAATCGTAGCACGAATGCTCGGATTTGCTTCTTCTTGAATTTTTTCCAATACGGCAAACAGGCTGCCGAGATGATAGCCAATCGATGTTTGATTCCTGTCCAATGCTCTTCCTACCTCCTTATAGGTTTGGTTGGGATGGAACCGCAAATAGCGATTGAGATAAGCCTTAATCAGAGCTGCTCGAACAGGCTTCACGCGATACTTCGTATCACTGCGAATACGACGCAGCGCTGCTTGAAGCATCGTTACCGGATACGGCGCACCTTCCAAGATAGAGTGCATGAACTCTCCTGCTAAATTCGGAGGAATATTTTCGCTCTTATCCTGCATAGCAATGTTGACCAGAATTCTCCAGATCGAATAGTACTCCGGCTCCTCCGGAGGCTTGACGATCGAGAAGTCTTCGAAATACTGCCTGATTCGGCCAGCAAATTCGGACACAGTTGCAATCTGCCATAACCGGATGGAGATGCGCGCCATATTCGGAGACAGACCGAGAATATAAAAACATGTACTGTCACTTTCCTCCACATAAGCTCCTGACTGAACGGATTGAAACAAGGCTTTGATTTTCCCCGTTCCTTCGTCGGGATTATCCTTTGGCGGCTCCTCGAAAAACGAAGAGAACTCTGATTCGAAATGACTCTCCTTCTCAGCCCAGAACACAATCGACATGTCCCCTGCCCGGAACCGTTGCTTGGATTCAAGCAGCATGTTTAATGCCTTTGTATAGCGGGAAGCCACTTCTTTACTGACTGGTGCGTTTAGACTTTGCTTTTTGCCATACGAGGTAAAAACCTCTTTATTAAAGCTTACGATGTTTGCACCGGACGGCTGTGCGTTTTGCACGCCTTTGATAACTGGATGAGTGACAGCTATCACAACGTTTTGCTCTCCCGTTATCGAGCAGGTCGCTGTTGCTGATACGTCTGCCCCTTCTTCCTCTCGCAACAAAGCTGAAGCAACAATCGGAGACTGGAAGATAATCGGATAGGGCGTCTCTAATACGCGGAAGCTTACTCGGACGCTGCCTGTCCCTAACGGCTCACTATATTCGGGATGTTCCAACGCCAGCTTAAAATGATTACGATCTTCCAGCCCCTGCTGCAGAAAAGCACGAACTGCCATAACGCCAACATCATCTGTTAACCCCAACCATTGATCAATAGCATCGATCATGCTTCGTAGATGCAAATTTCCTTTCGGTCCCCAGCCAAAAACGAATTTGGCGTTATCCCACAGCAGGTTAGCATCTGTACCACTGTTTGTATGCTTTAGTGCTTGATTACCGATATTCGGGAGTTGGAATGGATGAGGCTGTTTTTTCTTACCTGTTCCTTCTCTTAAATCTGCAATGCCACGCAGCCGGCCATCTCGGTCTAACTCAAGCAAAAAATCAATCCCGCCCTCAATCCAGCCGTCTGCGGCGATTTCTCCAATTGCCGCTTTGCGATCGTAGTACTCCTTCAGAGCAACCAAGATCATCCTCTCACCTCAATTTCCCGGCGGTCGGTATTCACAATGCCATTTTGCATAAATGCTCGAAAAAATAATGGTGACGGGTCAGCAGGTTCAGATTCAAAATTCAAATCATATAGCATAAAACCTAAATCTCTCGTCTCCTGAATAGGCTGCGCCGACTCTTGCTCCGGATTTCTAATCAACCGAAAATCACAGGCAAATTCCCTGCAGCCGAGGTACGGCCGGTGAAAGCATTGTCCCTTCCGCGCCCGTCTCTCGAACATAGCTGCATATTTGGCTTCATTTTCATCCAGTCTGACGATTTCTGTACGTTCCTGCTCGTCTGCCCAATGCTCATTCTCAAGCGAACGATTATTTACGCGTTCTTCCGGAGGTATAAATTCAAAATACCCGTGGATACGATAACGCGTGTCCCTTAAAAATAGCCCCGCACGTTGAATTCTCTCACTTACCGTCATGCCCATAGGCGGACCAAGCATGCCTGCCATCTGTCTTGCCGTCGGGATAGCGGCTTTCTTATCCAGTTCATTTCTCCGTACACTTATCCACTTAATAGGGCTCAATACTTCAATTTTCGTAATATGCCAACGTATAGCCGGCTTCCACAGGATGGCTTCAAAAATCGCCCTTGCAGCCGAAGGCGTCATAATATCGTAACTTACCCGTTCAGCTTTCATCTCTGGGCGAGTAAAACAAGCGTACTCCCCCCATACCTCCAAACACCAACTCTGCAAACGAAGCCCTCCTCTCTTGATCCTTACAAAGAAGCTAGCGGTTCAATCAATATTCCTACTTCTTCGGAATAATGATTTTTAGAACTTAGAGCGAAAACATCAGGCCAAATTTCTTCAACAGCTCCCTGCCTCCGTAATCCTTCAAATTCCTGCTTATATACAGTTACCGTATATCGTTGAAGCTTTCGCATCAGATGGCGGTCTGGGCCGTTCAATCTCAGATCATCCAGCAATGGTTGCCCATCCCGGTATGGAATTAAGATCGTCTTTTGATTCGTGTCATCAATAAGTTTAAACCTTTCTGCCGCTGTCCGGAAAAAGATGCTGCACTCCTTCCAATCAGGGTAAAGAAGCCGAACGATTTCTTTCTCGTCTAACGAGGGCATTCTCCAATACAATTCTTCAAAAAACTTGTCGAAAATGGCGGGACTTGAGATATCATCAGCACTTGACATAGACAACATGCTTTTTGTCGTCTCCGCTGCTTTGCGCAGAATCCCAATCGGCGCTGGTCTTTGCGGATGAAATACGACGACTTTCCCCAATTCAGGCAATAACCTGCCATTCCGATTGCATCGGCCTGCTGCTTGCATAATGGAATCCAATCCCGCAAATGCTCTATAGACGACCGGGAAGTCCAAATCCACGCCGGCTTCCACCAGTTGAGTACTAATTACTCTCACTGACAGACGGTTTTCGGGCTTCCGTGTCTGATTCTCCTCAAGCTTCTCCTTAATCTCTCGGATCTTGTCGCTGCGATGCTGTCCGCACATTAAGGTCGACAAATGATAGGTGCCTGCGGGCAGTTGCCCATGTAGTTCGCGACAGCTTTTTCGATCGGAAACGATACATAACACCTGATCGTACTGTTTCAACTGCTCGGCAATTTCTTCCCATCCTTCAATAGCAGGCGGGTCGCCGGGAAATTGTATTTCCGTGCGTTTCAGCGAGTCATAGAGCGACTGAACTTGCTCAGCCGTTCCGACAATTTCCTTCACTTCCTTTAACCCCTTGAATAGCTGACTGCCAATTCTTCGCTCTTTAAAGGCTGGCTGCGTTGCGGTCGAAAGGACAATACTGACGTTGTAACGTTCGACAAGTAATTGAAGCGTTTCCAATATAGGAGCTAGAAATGCTGGTGGAAGCAGTTGCACCTCATCCAGCACAATGACGGATTTCGCAATATTATGCAACTTCCGGCAACGGCCCGGCTTCGCCGCAAACAACGACTCCATAAATTGTACCGATGTTGTCACGATCAGCGGTGCATCCCAATTCTCCATCGCCAACCTGTTCTTAACGTCTCGTTCATCTTCCATTACGTTTGAATGATGTTCAACGACTTGATCCTCACCTATAGCCTCACGGAACACCTCCGTGTTCTGTTCAAGAATGCTCATATAGGAGCTGACATAAATCACTCGATCAAGTCCGTGTGTACAAGCGTGCTCCAGGGCAAAGGTCAGCCCGCTCAACGTTTTGCCACCGCCGGTCGGCACCGTCAATGAATAGATGCCTCGGTCTCCCCGTGCAGCCTGGATACATTTTTCTAGAATTTCGCTTCGGATGACATTCACCTGAATAGGGTCAGCCTTCTTAGCCAAAGCCTCGTTATACAATTGGAGTCGGTTCTTTAATTCCGCAATGGAAAGATACTGCCCTCTGATCTCCGCCTTAGCTTGATTCATATAAAATTCCGTATCCAAATAATCAGCATCTACCAGACAAGAGAACAACATTCTAATCCAGAGCGACATATCGAGTCCGCCCTTGAATATCCAAGGCAGTTGTAGAGGTATAAACTCCTGAAGCTTTGCAATCAACGAAGGATCGATCTGTTCAAGATCCCGATCACTGACTTGTAATTTTCTAAATTGCAACGTGCCTTGTCCGGCGGCTCCTTCGGCTTCAGACCAATCCGGCAGCCCGGAATGATGACCAGCAATGCAGTAGGCAAGCAATCGGCCGATGCCCTTGCCGTATATTCGTTCAGCCAGTTCCGCTCCATGAATGGCATGAGGAATTTTGCCAGCTTTACCTTCGAGACGGGCTTCTAGATCGTAACCACTCCTCAAATTTAAATAATCGAGCCATTCTGGTCGGCCCTTACCTGCATCATGCCCCCATCCTGCAGCTTTGGCCCATTGTTGAGATTGAAATTTGGAAGCAAAAGATGCAGCTTTATCTGCAGTTCCTTTGGAATGAGTGCTTAAATCATGCGGCTCGGCCCAACTGCCATCTGCGTTTTTTCGCACATGAGCTATGTATTTCAATAAGCTTTTCACTCCTTTATTCCCTTAGCGCGGATTTGTGACGATAGATTTCCATGTCCTTTTAATTCCCCTAAAAACCCCCATTTACCTGCTGCATAAGTCCATAATCAACCTTAATTTTAATTGACGTGAAGTGCCCACCTGATCTGTACGCGGTTTGATGCCATACGTTTTATTTCCGCAGCTGTTGTCTGATATATAAGCTCACCGCCTCAACGAATAAAATTGTTACAGTGTAGGTAAAGGGAAAAGATTTGACTATACAATTGGTGTACAAATCTATGAAAAGGACCGGTATCATGTATTTTCCTCCTCAAATGGCACAAACTAAACCGTCTTGCAAAACAATCGAAGGAGTGGATATCATGCGTGAAGGTTTGATTCCTGCCGTTCTTGGAACAGTTGTGTCGGCCTCTGGTGCATCACTGCTAAGAAAAAGCAAGTATAAGCTTGTAGGGACCGGTGTTCTCGGCTTTGGCCTCGCCCATATGGTGCTTGGAGCCATTGATTTGATCGAACACCGCTAGTTTTGCAGGACAAGCTGGGAGGGAGCTCAAGGCTCTCTCCCTTTTATTTTCGCGATTGTTAACTGCGCCTAAAATTCTTGACCCGTTGCAACACTGTTTCTCTAGACCCACACGACCTTCATCATATATGATAAGGGTCGTTGTTTTTTTAACGTCGTTACAGGAAATTAATGGAGGTATTGTAGGGTGAGTGATTCTAAAGTGACAGATGCCAAGGTATCTTCCAATGTCTTTGCCATCTGGATCAGCTTATTCAGCAATCTGATTCTTACGGGCATTAAATTAATTGTAGGACTCATGTTCAAAAGCCAGGTATTAATCGCAGACGGTGTACATAATGCCGGTGATGTTATTGCGACGATGGCGGCCTTAGGCGCCGCCAAGGTTGCGCAGAAGCCTGCGGATGAGGATCATCCGTACGGTCATGGCAAAAGCGAGCTGATTGGCTCCGCTTTGGTTGCTATTATTATGGTCATTGCGGCCTTATTTATCGCTTATCATTCTTTCGAGTCCTTGTTCCACCCGGCCGGCAAAGCCAGTATGGTGGCCTTCGCAGCCGCTGTTGTCTCCCTGTTCTGGAAGCTTTGGCTGTACATTTATTGCATGCGGGTGAGCAAGGAAACAACAAGCAAGAGCCTTGAAGCAACCGCATACGACCATCTGGCCGATGTCTATGCTTCCATTGCCGCTGTGATCGGTATCGGCGCTGCTATTATCGGAGAGAGAAATGATATCTCCTTCCTCAGCTACGGAGATGCAGCTGCCGGAATTGTTGTTGCTTATTTTGTATTGAAGCTTGCCTACGATATGGGGAAAGAAGCGGTAGATGTATTAATGGAGAAGGCCGTCTCCCCGGAGAAGCTGCAGGATTATGAACGTCTTGTCGTCTCCATTCCCGAAGTGAAGCGGATTGACCGGATTCGCGCCAGAGAATTTGGCCAATATGTCATGATCGATGTCCGTGTTGGCATTCCCGGTGAACTTACCATCCAGGAAGGACATGATGTATCCCGCAAAATTAAACAAATCATTCTCGAGCATCATACCGATGTGGAAGAAGTTCTTATTCATTTAAATCCCTGGTACAAAGATGATGACCGGGAGTAATCTTCCTCTAAAGACCTGCAAAGGTCTTTTTTTGATTCCAAAAAATAGAATTTAACAATCCGCATAAGTGAGGTGAGCCTTCTGCCCGACCATCCGCTCGTGAGCATTGTTATTCTTGCTTACAACCATGTAGAGGTAACCAAACGTTGTATCGACAGCCTTCTCTTACATACGCCATTAGAAGGCAATGAGCTGATTCTCATCAACAACGGCTCCTCTGATGGCACGCAGGCTTATTTTGATTCGATTCCTGATGCCAGAGCTGTTCATCTTCCTCAGAATATCGGTCCGGTTAACGGGTTTAATGTCGGGATGGACACGGCACAGGGCAAATACATCGCCTTGATCAGCAATGATATGATCCTGACTGCGAACTGGCTGCCGAACCTGATTACCTGTATCGAGTCCAATCCGCGGATCGGATTTGTCTCGCCCGGAGCTAATTATGTCAGCAACTTTCAACAGATTAACCTCCCCTTCCAGACGCTTGATGAAATGCAACAGCAGGCGAGGGCGTACAACATCTCTGATCCCGGCAAATGGGAGGAACGAATCCGGCTTATGCCCGTCATCCTCTTCTCCTTGACAGAACGGCTTCGAGAGATCGGAGGTTATGATTCCCGCTTCTACTTCGGCGAGTTTGGAGATGACGATCTCAGCTACCGTTACCGGAGAGCCGGCTATAAGCTTATCTTCGCCGGTGATACTTTTATTTTTCACCATGGCTCGGTCACGACCGGCATCAATCAGCAGCAAAATAATTCCTTACAGGTCAGCAGGCAAATTTTCTACGACAAATACGGCATTGATTCATGGGCGGAAGGGCTTCCGAATATGCGGCTTGTTGAGGCTCTGAAAGCATGCTGGACGCCTAGAACATCCGTGTCTCTGCTTGCTATTAATTGCTGTATTGGCGCAACTCCCCTAGCCTTCAAAACCTTTTTCAAACAACATGGAGCCCGGGATGTTCTGCTAACAAGCCTCTCTAACCAGGAAAAATATATGACTGACCTGCGAACGGTGTCCGACAGGTCCTTCTATTATGAAACGATATCCGATATCGAGCAGCTGCTAGCCGGTGAACAGTTCGACTACATTTTATTCGAGCATGGCTATCCCGAATATGTCCGTTCCGGCAACAACTTAACCAGCTACTTGCTGCCTGCCGGACATCTCATCACCTAATCGAAGCTGCATCATTCCTGCCATAGGAGGTTGCCTGTGTGAAAGCTGTTATCCTCGCCGGCGGACTCGGAAGCCGCCTGTCGGAAGAAACGATATCGAGGCCTAAGCCAATGGTCGAAATCGGCGGCAAGCCGATATTGTGGCATATTATGAAGATTTACTCCCATTACGGCATTCAGGACTTTATCATCGCAGCCGGCTACAAATCGTACATCATTAAAGAATATTTCATGAACTACTATCTGCATCAGTCGGATGTACAGTTTGATTTGTCTGACAACCGGGTCACTCTCATGAACTCCAAAGCCGAGCCTTGGACGATAACCGTTGTTGATACCGGTGAGCAGGTTATGACGGGCGGGCGGCTGAAACGGCTTGCTCCCTATATTGGACAGGAGACCTTCTGCTTCACTTATGGTGACGGGGTTGGAGACATTCAGATTGCCGAGCTGCTTGCCCTTCACCATGCTAATGGCAAACTCGCAACCGTAACGGCGGTGAACCCCGGCATGCGTTACGGCATCCTGGAAATTGAAGAGCAAAGAGCCGTGTCCTTCAAGGAGAAACCGCATAACGATAAGCATTGGATTAACGGAGGATTCTTCGTGCTGGAGCCAAAGGTCATCGATTTAATCCGCAGTGATGACACTATATGGGAGCATAGTCCATTGGAGTCTCTTGCATCATTCGGAGAATTAGCCGTCTACCAGCATCACGGCTTCTGGCATTCAATGGATACACTCCGGGATAAGAATGAACTCAATGAGCTGTGGAACAAGGGAAATGCGCCTTGGAAGGTGTGGAAATGATGGATCAATTCTGGACGGGAAAAAAGGTACTCGTAACCGGTCATACCGGCTTCAAAGGAAGCTGGTTATGTGCGGTATTATTGCATCGCGGAGCAGAGGTAGTCGGATATTCTCTCCCCGCTTCCACAACACCAAATCTGGCGGAAAGTCTGTCCCTTGATATGGAGTCAGTGAATGGTGATATTACTAATCCGGAAGCGATTACGGAAGTCTTATCGGTCCATCAGCCCGATATCGTCTTCCATCTTGCCGCACAAGCACTTGTCCGCGACAGCTATCGCGACCCGCTGGGGACTTTTTTCACGAATGCATTCGGCACGGCAGCCCTGCTGGATGGTGTGCGAAACTCACCGGCTGCGAAGGTTATCATCAACATCACGACAGATAAAGTCTATGAGAATAAAGAGTCGATTGCAGGATACGCAGAAAGCGACCGGTTAGGCGGATATGATGCTTACAGCGCAAGCAAAGCATGCTCGGAGATCATTACAGGCAGTTACCGGGATGCTTTTCTCGCGCCGCTAGGCAAACGGACTGCAACTGCCAGAGCAGGCAATGTAATTGGCGGAGGCGATTGGTCGGCGGACCGAATTGTCCCGGATCTTATCCGGAGTATGACCTCCGGCGGGCAGCCGATATTGCGGAATCCGAATGCTGTTCGTCCCTGGCAGCATGTGCTGGAGCCGCTGTACGGCTATATTCTTCTTGCGGAAAAGCTATGGGAGGATGAACAATTCAGCGGAGCCTGGAATTTCGGGCAAACCATCAATCAGGGAGTTACCGTTGGCGAATTAGCGTCCCGGCTCATCCGCCAATGGGGCGGTCTCCCTTTGTTTGCCTATGACAACAGTGAGCAGCCCCATGAAACCCATACCCTGCTGCTTAATTCTGATAAAGCCCGCCATTTGCTTGGCTGGAGCTCCAGGCTAACCTTTGACGATACTCTGTCATGGACCGGAGACTGGTACCGCGCTTTTTATGACGGTGAGGATATGTTGGCATTTACATTCAGACAAATCAAACAATATGAGCAATTGGAGGTGAATCGCCTTGGCTAATGCTGTATGCCGCTCCTGCTGTAATCCTTTGCAGCATTTGTTCGTTGATCTCCGAACCGCTCCCCTCTCCAATAACTTTCTCCGCCTGGAGCAGCTGAACCAAGGCAGCATCCATTATCCGCTTCGCGTGTTTGTATGCGAGCAATGCTTGCTCGTGCAGTTGGAGCAATTCGAATCACCGCGGGATATCTTTGAAGAATATGCCTATTTCAGCTCGTACTCCTCCAGCTGGCTCTCCCATGCCAGACAATATGTAAATACCATTATTCCCCGCCTGTCGCTTGGCACTTCTTCCTCTGTCGTGGAGATCGCCAGCAATGACGGTTATTTATTGCAATATTTTACCCCGTATGGCATTCCGGTTCTAGGGATTGAGCCCGCAAGAAATGTCGCAAAGCATGCCGAGGCAAAAGGTGTTCCAACCGTATCCGAATTTTTCACGCTGGCTTTCGCCAAGCAGCTGGTCTCGAAGCAAGGTACAGCTGATCTCATTATCGGCAATAATGTACTCGCCCATGTTCCGGAGCTGCAGGATTTTGTAGCGGGCCTTAAGACGCTGCTCGCCCCAACCGGCACGATTACACTCGAATTCCCCCATTTGCTGCGGTTAATCAAAGATAATCAGTTCGATACGATCTATCACGAGCACTTCTCTTATTTATCGCTGCTCAGCGTCTCTCATCTGTTTGCCAGATATGGCTTAGCGGTCTATGACGTAGAAGAATGGCCGACACATGGCGGCTCGCTGCGCGTATTTGCAAGGCATGCCGAGTATGCAGAGCTGGCGGACTCCCCTCATGTTGAGGAAATGCTCCGGCAGGAGACCGCATACGGCCTTCGGAATATAGCAACGTATTCCCGCTTCCCGGAGCAAGTGAAGGCCGTTAAAGAAGAGGTATACCGCTTCCTGTTCCAGGCCTCACGCGAGAATAAGCAGGTTGTGGCTTACGGAGCGCCGGCCAAAGGCAATACGCTGCTCAACTACCTGGGGGTCGGTATCGATTATATCAATTACACCGTAGACAAGAGCCCTTACAAGCAAGACTTATTTCTGCCCGGCAGCCGAATCCCGATCTACGCTCCAGCCAGAATTCAAGAGACCAAGCCGGATTATATTATCATCTTGCCCTGGAATTTAAGAGAAGAGATTGAACAAGAGCTCCAGTATTCGCGTGAATGGGGTGCCAAGCTGGTCGTCTGCATTCCCAAGCTCGAAATTTATTGAGGGAGGATGAAGCCGAATGTTTTTTCATGCTACATCGCTTGAAGGCGTTTATTTGATCGAACCGGAGCAGCTAACTGATAACCGCGGTTTTTTCGCTCGTGCTTTTTGCCGCAATCAATTCAAGGAGCATGGACTCGAGGAGAATTTCCAGCAGTGGAGTATTTCGAGCAATATTCATACAGGAACGATCAGGGGCATGCATTTCCAGAACCTTCCGTTTGCGGAATCCAAGATGATTCAATGTATTCAGGGAAGTGTATACGATGTCGTTGTCGATATCAGGAAAGGCTCCAAAACCTATAGGCAATGGGAAGCTTTTCGGCTTAGCGGAGAAAACCATCATATGCTCTATATCCCCCCGGGATATGCCCATGGCTTTCAGACGCTGGAGCCGCATTCCACACTATATTACCATATGTCCGGCATTTATGATCCCGCTGTGCAAAATGGCGCCCGTTATGATGATCCAGCCTTTCAGATCAAATGGATATACGAAGGTCCTGTCTTAAGCGAACGGGATGCCCATCTTGCGCCATGGAGGGATGAATATGCACTTCATCTCTGATACTGCCGCTATCTCTCCGCTCAGTGATCTCGAGACCTCCGTCCGCGGCAGCAAGCTTACAATTGGCGGGCATTCGTTGATTGATGCTTTTGTAAAAGTGAAGTTTGCCGGAGGAACAGGTGATATTGAGCTAGGTCAGCATGTCTCTGTTAACTCAGGGACGGTTATTTATTCCGGCAACGGAGTCCGAATAGGCGATAACGTACTGATTGCAGCCAATTGTACATTTGCCCCCGTTAATCATTCGTATGAGGACCGGAACCGGCTGATTCGGGAGCAAGGTTTCCTTCGGAGCAAAGGCGGCATTACGATTGAAGATGATGTATGGATTGGAGCGAATTGTGTCATTCTCGATGGCACTTATATTCGAAAGGGGGCTGTTGTTGGAGCAAATTCGCTCGTGCGCGGAACGCTTGAGGCTTACAGCGTATATGCGGGAAATCCGCTTCAGCTTAAGGGGGCCCGATTATGACAGAGTTAGCAACCGTCATTGGTGCAAACGGATTTGTAGGCTCTCATCTTACTGCCAAGCTGCGAACGCTTGGCTTTGATGTTTTTTGCCCGGAAAAAGGAGATCCTTCCGTCTACTCCCGGCCTTTGGGGCATCTCTTCTACTGTGCCGGCATTACAGCGGATTTCCGTTCACGGCCCTATGATGTTGTAGAGGCGCATACCGGCTATATTAGCAGCCTGCTTCGCGCTGCTGAGTTTGACTCCCTGCTCTACTTATCGACAACAAGGCTCTATCATGGTGCAGACTCTACAAATGAGGCGGCTTCTCTAACCGTCAATCCGAATCAGCATGAAGATATTTACGCCTTATCCAAGATGTTGGGGGAATCCGTATGCTTGAACTCAGGACGCGCCAATATCCGTGTCGCCCGGCTGTCCAATGTAGTCGGTGAAGACTTCCGTTCCAGCAATTTTATCTACTCCGTTATGAAGGATATCGTTGCATGCGGTTCGGTCACACTGCAGTCCACACTGGATTCGGAGAAGGATTATATTCGAATTGAGGATGCCGTAGAGGCGCTTATTCATATTGCGTTAAACGGGAAACATTTTATTTATAACGTAGCGAGCGGAGTTAATCTTACCAATCAACAGCTGTTTGAGGCTTGGGCAGAAATTCGGGAATTTGAGCTTACAATCTCGCCTTCCGCTGTCCGTTTTTCCTTCAAGCCAATCGATATTATACGGATTCAGAAGGAGATGGGCTTCCACCCCTCGCCATGTCTGCCTGTCATTCAGCAGCTGTTCCTTGATCGTTTTACAAAAGCTTAACAAATTTTTGAATGACTCTTCTCTTTCTGGTGCAACAATACTAAAGGAAGCCTCGTTATTATAATTGCTATAGCAAAATTCATACAAGAGGAGAGTCGATGATGAAATTAAAAGCAGTTCTATTACTGGCATTGTCCATGCTGCTTGTCTTTACTTTGGGACAAACCGTGTTTGCCTTCAGTGATACAAGCAAAGATCCGAATAAAACGAAAATTGAGGCCCTTGAGAAGCAAGGGATTATCAAAGGTGAAACAAGCGATAAGTTCAATTCCAACGGTAAGCTGACATACGCTGCTGGCATTTCGATGATTGTGAATGGCTTCCACCTTAATATTGATAATATTCGTTTCATTAAAAAACCGGAAGTCTCTGATTATTATCCGAACCTCAAAGACGGTGCATGGTACGCGGATGCATTTATCATTGCCCAATACAATGGCCTGGAAGTACCTAAAAACGTAAAAGCCAATGATGTCATGACACGCGAGCAATTCGCTCATCATCTCTTCAAGGCAATCATGAAGCAAGGCGACTATGCCTTTATCGAGCTGTTCATGACCTTGAATGATGAGAAGGACGTTAACCCGGATTACATGAACAGCGTCCAAAAGCTGCTTATCTCGAAGATCGCAACACTCGATAAGAAGAACAACTTCTATCCGAAGCAAGCGATTACCCGCAGCGTTGCAGCAGGCTGGTTGTATGACGGTCTTGAATTTGTAAAAGATACACCTACAATTCCTGCAGTACCAGCTCCACAGCCGATTCAGGATCTTCAACTAACTGTTACTTCAGTTGATAAGAACATCAATAAAGTAACGGTTACTGGCCAAGCGCCGCATCCGGGTTATGGCCTGCGTATTGCGTCGATCTCCTTTGTAGACGATCAAGCAATCATTCAAGTGGAGACAGTTCAACCCGATCCGGACAAAATGTACCCGCAAGTTGTTACCGAAGTAAGTGCATCTACCTATGTAGATGCAGCACTTAAACCAGTGCTGGCTTCCACAGAAGCTGATTCGGCTGGCGACACTGCGGTAAGCAGCCCAGCTTTGGCAAGCTAAATCAAATTAAAAAGCTTCCTGGTCCATTAATATAATGGTTCAGGAAGCTTTTTAGCTTTTACATGTTAATCATCCTCTGGCTGCTCTGGCAGACACCAGTCAATCTCCGGACTGCCAAGACTTCGCAGATAATCGTTTACCCGCGAGAACGGGCGGCTGCCAAAAAATCCTCTCCGCGCCGACAAAGGGCTTGGATGTACGGACGCGATAATCCGATGCTTGTCCGTATCAATAAAGGCCGCTTTATCCTGGGCATGCTTGCCCCACAATATAAAGACCACCGGCTTCTCCCGTTCATTTAATATCCGGATAATCCGGTCGGTGAACCGTTCCCAGCCAAGCTTCTGATGCGAGTTAGGCTGCCCTTCTTCAACGGTCAGGACCGTATTAAGCAGCAGTACACCTTGCTTCGCCCATGTGAGCAATGAACCATGCTGGGGAATCTCGCACCCGATATCCTCCTGCAGCTCTTTATAGATATTTCTTAACGAACGCGGGATGGCGATCCCCTTCTGTACGGAGAAGCTAAGCCCATGCGCCTGGCCGGGACCATGATACGGGTCCTGACCTATAATCACGACCCTTGTTTCTTCATATGATGTATACCGAAGAGCATTAAGGATATGCGTCCTCTTCGGATACACGGTCTTGGTCTTATAAAGCTCTTCTAGCTGCTCCGCCATCTGTTTGAAATACGGCTCGTCCATTTCAGGACGCAGCAGGTCTGCCCAGTCATTATTTAGCTGAAAATCCATCTGTCGTCTCCCTTATTTCCTTCCGAAATCTGCCCGAATTTCTCCCCATTCCTCCGTATTCCATTTGACTACTTTATTGGAGTACGTATTGCTGCGCAGCCAATCCAGCGCCCAATCGGCCAGCTCCCAGATCTGCTTCGTGGAAGCATCCCTTACAAGGGTTGATGCGATCTTCTTATTCCGCAGCCAGCTTAATGCCGTTCTCGAATCGCTGTAGATCGTCTGATTGCTTCCTTTTTTCTTCAAATAGTCGAGCGCATGGACAACGGCAATAAATTCGCCAAGATTATTTGTGCCATTGGGTATGGGCCCCACATAGAACAAAATATCGCCTGTTTGCGTATCCACGCCCTTGTATTCTACCGGCCCTGGATTGCCCCTTGTACCAACATCAACGGAGATGCTGTCGTAATCAATCTCCTTCTCCTCTGCTGCCGCTGACGCCGTCTTGGCGGCGTAGGTTGAAGATTTGCTGCGTACCGGTGATGATGACGTCGATGCTGCCGCCTTCCCTTGACCCCAATGCTTTTTCCAGCCTTCTTTATACGCAGCTTCGGCCTTGTCCCTGGATTCATAAGATTTATATTTCGCTTCCGGATATCCATTCACCTGCGCCTGGCACTCCGGCCAGCTCTTGTACACGCCCGGCTGCTTGCCTACCCAGACGACATAATGTTTGCTACCTGCCATCCATGAACCACCTTTGCTTTCAACATTGTCTTCTTATTGTAATGGATTAAAGGCCAATCATCCAGAATGTTTATTTCACGTAAAACCCCCTTCACTTGGTTTCCCAACCAAACGAAAGGGGTTGCTTATAAGACTATTATGATTCATTCAATCGAATCGTAAATTTTTCAATAGTCACCGTCATAATCATCGTAATCTTCATCTTCCATCATAAGTGAGGCTTCCAGCGACTGATCCTCATAAATAAGTTGGTCGATACGGTCTTCTGTTGTCGTTAAGGAATGATACTCGCCCCCATATTGAGCAAAGTATTGTAAATACGAAAATACTTCTACTGGTGTATCATCAGGATATCCGTCATAGGATTCCCACTGAACCCTCATTGTTCTACGGTCTTCAGCAATATCGATGATATATGCATAAGGCCCATCCCCTGTAAAATCAATAACACGCTCACTAACCAAATCTATATCAAATACGGCATTTTCCATACGGCATACAATCTTGATAAATGGTGTTTGTTTAAAATTTACATCCTCCAACTCCCCGCTTTCCCAAAGTACGGTTAAGCTGTTCCGGGAATCCGTAATCTGGATAACTTCTCCGACAAACTTTCCCGTCAAGCAGTTGTATTTTGTCTTATCCATATTTTTTTGAGCGTCAATATATTCAACAATGGCGCCTTTTTGAAACTCACTGCTAAAGGATGTCTCATTGTCTCGAATAAGAATAACCAAGTCTTCCATACAGGACTGAAAGTTAAACCAGCTGTTCCTATTTGTACTTAATGAATGCGTTGTCCAAGAGACCTCTACTAATTTCCTGTCCAGATCAACACTGACCACTCGACCAGTACCGTCGTATTTTTTATAAATTATCGTGTCTACACGGTAGTTCTTTAAAACGTATGCGCTTTGCTCTTCGCGTTGCTTCTGCAGTTGTGCGATTTTTTGTTCTTCCGTTACACAAATACAAAATCTAGTATACCGACCACATCTATGGCATTCGCAAATACACTCTGTAAGGTACATTCGACATCTGTCACATTCGGTTCTACCGTTCAATTCATTGTCACTCCAATCATTTCCCGCGATAGAAATCCCAATTATAACAACTTTTCCAAAGGAAGCTGCATATAATGATCCTTTACGAACTGTGTCCAAAGATCTTCCAGCTCCTTGACGCTTCTCTCGTTCAAATGCTGCATGATGCCAGAGAGCTGATCAAACATATTCTCCTGAAGCGAAATAAACCCTCCAACAAGCTGGTCGTCCTCTACTATGAGCAGGAATAACAGATGGTTTTTACCTAGAAACCTTGAAGTGAATAAATTAGCCGCAGGCTCGGCAATGAGCAGGCGGAATATCTCCTTCTCGCCCCATAGCTCATAGAAAGCCATACTCTTCATCCCGGAGTAGAAATTTATTCCCACTTGCCCAACCATATTAACTTCTGGTCCGTTGAGATATTCCTTTCTCAAGAGCCGTTGAAAGTCCTCCTCCAACTGCAATCAAGTCACCTCCAATTGTAATTCTTCTTCTAGTGCAGAAGTCAAATATTCATTAACTAATTGATTTAGATTGTTGAACCCAAAGGAGAGCTCCCCTGAAGCAGGATCAACAGGTTCAACTTGGACAAAGGCGATTGTCTTATCATTCACCTCAAAAAATGGCTTGGAGCCCGGCTGCCTCGGGTATACCGCAATTACTTTGCTTACCGCTTCCCGGTTCAAACGGCTTTTAACAGGCTTATTCACATCTCTATGAGAGATATACAAATAATCGGTAAGCTGCTTCATAACATCATTTTCCTCGTGTTCGTCCCATAAATAAGAATGATGCCTATATTTCGCGTCTATAATTAACGCATTAAGAAACAGTCCTTTACTTGTATACAAGGCTATGCGGAAATCTGGCGTCCGATTAATATTCGCCTTAAAATGGCTCAATGAATCATCGTTTGTGTTAATGATAGACATATCATAGGCAAGCTCGATATAAAATCGTCCGTCCGGTGTCTCAAACCGCAGCAGTGTTTCTGAAGCAAGTCCACCGATTAGGCGAATCGGATCCTCTTCATCTGCAAGCCAGCCCTTCGTCCAGATAAATCCGTTTGCCTTCAAGCTATCGATAATCAGACAAAGAACATAGTATTCGAAAAGCAGGGATGTTTTCTTATAGGGAAAGGTTGTCTGCTTTAGTAACGGCTTCTTTTTTTGAGCCGTTTCGATGTTCTTATAAAACCGGTATAAGCTCGCATATCTGGCATCCTTCAACAAGCGTAATGTTGGTTTTTTTTGCGTTAACCGGCCGCTTTCCTTGCCCAATTCATTAGCTTTCGTATATCGCGTTAAATGGGTAATCATCTTATTGAGCTCACGCAAGCTTTCGTCCATCTTCAGAAGACCTTCATACATACGCGATATCTCTCGTTCACTGATTGCAATCAGTCCATTTAGCTCACGTCTGCCTTTCTCGTAGCCGTACGAATCTTTGATGCGATTCAGACGTGCTTGAAATCCCAGAACCTTTTCCCTTTTTTTATTTAGTTTTGATCTTTGCTCTGAACGACTGCGTTCGAACATCATTTGGAGCTGCTTGAGCGATTTAAGAATCATTCGAATGATGTATTTCACCCATCGATTTTCCAGATTATCCTCGGTCAGCTCTGTATGTTTTTCGTTAAAATAAATAGGAGCCATATAGGTAGCATTCTTCGCAGAGCCTCGCTTGGACAGCCAGCGCTGACTCTTTGCATCCGGTTTGCGGGAATAATTGCGAATCCCGTATACCTGCACAACATCCCGGATCGGATCTTCCACAATACTGTCCAAATGATGTCTCAGCTGATTGAAGTTTTTCTGGATATGCTGATATACCTTCAAGGCACTAGGCATTTGCTCCAGATCGTCTTCAGAAGTACCGCCTCTTCTCTTCAATAGATCAGAAGAAAGGCCCGTCAGCTTTTGGTCCAAATAATTTCGAAGATTCAACAGCTGTCCCCAGCCCATATTTTTCGGCTCGATTCGGTAAAAGGCCTCGTAGCTTGTCCGCTTTGTTCTTACTGCAACCGCATAATCACCCGGTACCAGCATATCATCCGAATCACCGGGCTTAGTGAGCACAGCAATTTCACCCGGACCAAATTGTTCCATGATCTCAACATCAAATTTCTCGACAATCATCCGATCAGCGGGATCATCCGAAACAAACCGAAAGCGAAGCCCCTCATATTCCTTAACTTGAAAGGGCTCTCCTATAAATTCTCCCTTCACATGCAAAGGAAGCTCCTGCTCCGGCAGCCACTCACCTAGCTTATGCTTTTGGACCGCAACAAAAATTTTAGGAGGCGTAGTCATTAATATGCAGCTCCCTCGCTTTTCGCTTAATTTCTTCATTCGTTAAGGTAAAGTGACTGATCGATTCCGCCAGCTCAGAATTAAATTGCTCAAATAATTCGCTGTTGAAAGGGGTTCCCTCACGTGCAGCAAGCGAACCGATTAAATCACCGAAATGCTCCGCAGAGCCTCTAATTTTCGTTAATATGCGTTGTTTAACCTGCAAATCCATGGCATCCTGACGACGAATAGCCGGATTCCCGTGTTCATCAACAGGTATATTATTCAAATACAAGCCGATACGCTCAAGCGCTCTGAAAGAAACGCCCTTCTGCTTATCGTATTTCTGAATCATGTCGTGAAGCTCATCAAAAAACTGCATCTCTGCGTCATTAAAAGCAGACCATGCGTCCTTATTAAAGTTCCACGAGCGATAAGTACGGCGGTTCTGATAAAGCGCAATAAATTCGTTGTTGGAGAAATCAGGTTCTCCCGCGTCGGTGATCGATCTTTTATGCGCTGTAAATTTCATTTTGCGCGGCGTCACTATGTTTGCACGATCCAGCAGACGGTCTGAGAAATCCTTCGTTGTCTCATCCATATTTGCGGTACCGATAAAAATAACGTTATCTCCGATTGTAATCGCAGAAGGGTATTTAGCCGAGTTGTGACATACAGCATCCTGACTCCAAAGCTTAAGCTCGCGGTAGCTTTCGTTCTCATCCAGCTCCAGAAGCGAAATAAAAGGAGCAAACCAATATTCGACCTGCGACAGATTCATCTCATCGAATATGACCATATGCATTTGGGAAGGATTATTCTTGGCATGAATCAAGAAATCGACAAGCCCCGTCTCCGACGGCACATATAATCCAGTGCTTGAGTTATGGAAGCCGATCAAATCCTCCGGTTCCGTAAAGGATGGACTAATGGGAAGAACAAGAAAGGTTCCCGCCTGTTTAGACAAACCAAGTGTCTTAGCGTATAGCAAAGCCAATTGACTTTTGCCTGTACCACTCATACCAGACAATATGGTTAGCGGGTTCGTCTTGATGCTGATATGGAAGTTAACGAGATCCTCGCGATCATAGCATAGTCTCTTTGCAATCGCATTCTTCTGAAGATCGTTAAGGAACCGCTGCTCAAGCTTCTGCGCATCGGTCACAGGCAGGGGCTGAGAATCCAGCCTTACTTTCGTTCCCTCTGCCGCTGCAGCGATAGGTACAATGTCTGCGTCATGCATCTGCCGTTCACTTATCAGACTTAATTCATCCTCAATTGCCCGCTCAGAAGAGAACTCTCCCTGGGAAGAGTATAAATCCTCTCCCTCCGCCATAGCCCGCTCATGCAGCTCGATTAAATAATCTCCATCTATAAAGACTAGATTATTCGGGCTTGCAATAACTTGGCGTGCTCTCAGCTCCGACGGCTCTACCTTAATCTTGAGCACATCCTTCGGCATTGTCTGAAGCCAGCCGTTCTTCTTGCCAGGGTCCTTCTTCCAGCCCTCCTTGAATACATACAGATATTCCTCACATAGAACGTAGTCCGGCTGAAACATATTATGGTGGAAATCATGGAATAGAATAAGCTTCGATTCCTGCAGCGACTGCTCAAACTTCTTCCGGTCCGATACGATTGGCACCGGCATATATTCCGTATCCAAAGCGATATTCCCGTCTTCTAATGAAATAATATCCAGGTTTTTAAAAACCTTTCCATCACTCGTAAACGAGATTTTAGGACGGAATACAATAATTTTCCCTTCCAGCAGACCTTTGACCTTCTTGATCTGACTCTCCATATCCGTGGTATAGGTGAAGCCTCCGAGTTTGAGGGCGCGTGGGAAAGCGTCTTCAAAGCCAATATAATGCGTCGAGAAACCTGTTTCTCTCGTATAATGATCTAGCTCGATGATAGGCTCCGGCTGAGAGCTGATCGGCCGAATGAAATAGCATAGCTTGAAACTATTTTTCATGACGGTCACTGGTTCATTAGGATCTTCTCCTACATAAGGAAATTCAGAGGGGTCTGTCGCTAGTACGCCAAGCAGATAATTAGAGTTGCTCTCCTGAAGCTGCAATCTTAAGCTCTTATCAATGTCCATCATAATTAATATACCTCCAATAATTGCTGTTTCTCGAAAGCAATGCGTTCGATCAGCTCTTTCGTATTTCTTGCATGAATATATTTAGCTTCAATCCCGTTAAGGGAGCAGAAATCTTGAATACTATAAATCATAGTGGTATTCAGGCCATCTCTTTGAAAATAAATCCGCGAAAATTTGGAAAGAGTTGTTTTCTTCCTATCCCATTCTTTAAGTGACAAGGTTGTAATTTCCGGATAAAAGACTTTTAAGAAGGCATTATCGTCCGTACATACAACGGCGAAATGTTCCATATGCTGTTCCACCCGGAACTCCTCTATTATCCTATCCCTTTGCTGGGCACTCTCGTTTAATTGCCGCTTAAGCTCATCGGCTTGTCTCTGAAGCTGCTCGACCTGCTTTTCTTGACTAGCCTTCTGAGCCTCAAACTGCTTCGCATAATCAGCCTCCAACTTTTTAATTAGGTTATTCGCTCTTTCGACGGACAAGCTTTGCTCTCTCAATTCTTTTTCCAATTGCTTCTTTCCCTTATCTTGTTCCTTGGCCTTCTCCTTCAACTCCTTCAGTTTCTCATTAAGCTCCTCGTTCTCGTTAACCAGGTGAGACAGTTGTTTAAGCTCAAGCTCCAATCGGTCAAGCTGAGTTACTATCCCGCTATGATTCTTCTGATGATGAGTTATGAAATGACTAGCTACGTGCAGGGCCATACCCAATCGAAGATCCTCAGCTATGCCGGTGTGTGTGACGAGATAAGCGTAATAAACCAGATAGCTCGGATCTTGGTCGAATTCATGATGTCTATTCTCGAATTCCAGCAGTGTCATTGGTTCAATCATGCTTTCAAGCTCAGACAGTCGAATAAGCTCTTCATCCGAGAACCGGGTTTTCATATCGTTGAGGAAATAGGAAATTCCCTCCACGCCAACATAATTCGAAGTCGTTCTCAGGTATTCTTCTACCTCTTCCTCCGTCTCGAACCCCGTCTCAAGCGCAAAGGCCGGCTTGTTCTCCTGGACGTTTTTAATGATTTGCGGCAGCATCTCTTTTAATGCAGCGGGTTGATAAATTTGGGCTAGAGCCATCTTCGCATGGTCGGGTATGATTTTACTGTTAAATAAGGTGCGAAACAGAACTTTAGGCTCCATGCTGCTAAATTGGCTTTCATTCTCTGGACTCCGATAGATTGCGAGATGATTAAAGTAGGGGTCTACGCCCCGTTTTTTTCGAATATGAGTTGTCTGTCCTCGAAAAATATTTTTAATATGGATTTTCTTCTGACGAAGAGTAGGATTCTTGAATCCGCCAGGCACCATCTGAGAGAAATCCTTTAGGATCTGCGAAGCTGCTTTGTCATCGAGCAGTTCCACGTATAGGTCTATTTCATTCATTCCTCTTCCTCCTACTAAAGTTGTATACTAAAATTAACGTGCAAGGTATATATTACCACAGCCCATATATCAAAGACACGTAATTTCGGGTCAATCGACCTATGATAGCTTATTGAGCAAAGATAACTTGTTTATCTTATTTTAGAACATAAATTTGACAGAACTTTGTCAGGGAACGTATGTTTCATCCCCTTTCAATTGCTTAAGGCTGCTAAAAATACGCAATCTCAGATTGGGCCAAATTTAACTGCGTGAAAATACGGGGCAAAAAAAGGGGGGAGGCCCATAAGTCATTAATTTGACGAATGGGCCCCCCTTTTTTTAGTTAAACAGCAACCTGCGCATTTTAATGTTCTTCCGATCACCATTGCTCAGGGATTCCTTTGAATTAAGGTTTAAGGTTGGAATCCCTTTACAAAAGCGAACGCTAGCGCTTCTCCAGAATCATTAAAATGCTCCGCTTGCCATTAACCTGTCCTTAAAATGCTTAAAGGGCAAAATGAGACAGCCCCTTTAAGGCTCTACTTCAGCCTCACGCCGTGGCAATACCATTTGAAGTCGCAACTGCTGCAGGCGGGGAGTGGAGATATGTTCACATCGAACTGCTTCGACTCGATTAACTGAATGGTCTCCGCCATCTCGGCATTCACAGCCTGAAGCTCACATTCCTCCCGCGCGAAGGTGACGACTTGTTCGCCCTTCTCCTCGCCCGTATAAAACAAACGCATTGCATCTACCCGCATACCCGTCCGCTGCTCCCATAGCGACGCGTACAGCAGCAACTGTTTCTTGTACCGCTCCTGTTCGCCCTCGGACTGTGGCTTGCGGCCTGTTTTGAAATCGATAATCTCATAGCTTCCGTTTCGCTCCATCACCGCATCCAGCTTGCCGTTCATGAGATAATCGCCAACGAACGAAGATACGGCCAACTCAGACGACATGACGGTCAGACCCTGTACCTTCACATATTCCAGGTAACTCCTTGCATGTTGATATACGATCTGCTTCATAGCTGGATCTTCTATGCCGAGTTGTTCAAACGGAGCAAAATGCTCGGAAATCCATATCGCGAGATGAGCCTCCGTTACATCGATGCCAGCCTTTAGTGCTTGATGCATGTCCTCAATAATGTAATGAACAAGCGTACCGAGCAGCGCCGGAGCGCCTTCCGCTGATTCAAAACCAAATACCCTGCATAACAAATAATAGCGAGGACAAGCGCTGTATACAGCAATATCTGTCGTATAAGCGTAGCTCCGCTGCAGGACGATTGGCTTGATCGGTGTCACCTTTAACTCGTCCAAGTATACCTGCGGATCGCTCCAATTGCGCAATCGTCTGTACAGCGGCTCTAAATATACAGACGGCAGCTGCCCCCGGCCTCTATAATCAGGTCCTTGTTCGTTGCCGGTAAGGACAAGCAGTTCCTGCGCGCGAGAGAAAGCGGTATAGAATAAACGATAAAAGTCGTATTCGCTTGTTTGAGCGAGAGGTTCGAATGGTTTTCTCGCATAATATGGACGTAATGCTTCCTCGACCCAGTCCGATTGTGCGTAATATATGCTGTCCAGCGATCCGGTTACGACAATCGGGAACTCAAGCCCCTTGGACTGGTGATAGGTGAAGAACGATATGGAGCCGCTTGGCGCATAGTCCGATTCATCCTCGTATTCATCCTGCCCGATCTCCTGTACGTACGCGATAAAGTCAAAGAAGGCGGCCGCCTTCTCTGCAAATTCAAGCTCAGCCAGCTCCTGCAGCTGCTCGAAGCGCAATATCCATTTGGTCAGCATCGCCATATTTCGAACCTCCCGGCTCTCTTGCGCACTGCCTAGATCCTTCGTCGAGACAAGCCGGTGGAACATCGTAAATTGCAGCAGCTCATAGAACAGATCGATGAAGCTGCCGCTGGCGAGGTTGCCGTTAAAAGTGGGCCGTTTTGTCTTCACCCAGCTAACGAACTCCATATGCCCGGGTGACAGCGACTCTTTCTTAAGCAGTGTCATACACCTCTTGATATATTCAGGCAATTTCCTTTCGTCTATAATCTGCGACAACAGCACCCCAAATGTACCAATGACGAGTTGCACCTCGGGACGGTCAAAATAAGCATTGCGTCTTGGGGCAAATACGGGAATATCTCGCTTCTCCAAGTAGTCCGCCAGGCGCTTCACCTCGGGACTACGTACGGAACGAAACAAAAATGCTACCTGATTCCAGTCAGAAATAATCCCTTGCTCCATGACATGGCGTAAAAATCGATACACTTCTCCATGCCAATGCTGCTCATTCCGATTGCCGGCGAGCTTGATCACGCGGGACGTCTTCCCGTTATCCGGCTTATCCGGTTTGATCGCTTTTTCCAGCCGATATGAGGTGCCATAGCCATCCTTCCAATTGCATAGCTTCATCCAGGAATTAAAAAAGTTAATAATCCGTGGATGCGAGCGATAGTTCACCCCCAGCTCGATCACCTTGCATGCACCCGGTTCAAAGTGATCTTCGAACCGGACCAAATTTTGCACCGTCGCTCCACGGAACCGATAGATCGACTGATCGTCATCACCTACGACGCATAGATTGCCATGCGTTCCAGCCAGCAGCAGAATCAGCTTCTCTTGAATCGTATTTGTATCCTGATATTCGTCAATCATCATGTAATCAATCGACGAGCTAATCTCTGCAAGGACATCGGGATGCCTCTCAAGAAGCCGCAGCATCGTCATCTGAATCATGCCGAAATCGAGTGCATTCTCTTCTGCCAAAAGCTGCTCATAGAGATGGTAGGCTTCGCCAAGCGCTCTGATCGGAACATCGTTGGACGCAATGAGCTGCTGCGAATCCAACATCTCCTCGTTGACCTTATTCAGCCAATACATCAGACGCTGCGTTCTCGTAATCAGCGTAGGATCCTTGTACGAACCATCCTTCAACGTCAAATAAACTGCATTATCAATTTCCAAAAAACGGTCCAGATTGCGATAAATAATGTATTGAAGATCAAAATCGTCCAGCAACCGAAACCCGTTGCGCAAATGGGTAAGCGGGCGATATTTCTCGAGCAGCTTCAAAAAAATAGCGTGCAGCGTGCCGATCAACATATCCTGTACGTTCACGGTTTCTCCCAGCTCTCTAAGGCGATGGAGCAGCCTCGACTGCAACTCAAACGCCGCTTTGCGGGTAAACGTCGAAATCATGATCCGCTCAGGCGGCACTTTTTGATCAATCAGCAAATGGACTGCCCGATTTACAAGCGTGAGCGTCTTGCCCGATCCCGGCCCTGCGATCAGCAGTAACGGCCCCTCTGTCGTCGTAACTGCTTCCCGTTGCGATTCGTTCATCTAGTATCCGCCGTCTCTTTCCCCGCCTAGTTCAAGCTTGATTGATTGCAGACTGTGCAAAAGCTGCTTCTTAACCGGCTCAGTCAGCAATGGGTCTCCCTTTTCGACGATCAGCTTCGTGAAGGCGTTTTTTTTGTTGAAATAAACGTTAAGGACAAGCTCCGCTCCCCCTGCTTGCCCTCTTATCTTGATCAAATGCGGATGCTCCGTTGCATCTGTGAACTGAAAATCAGTTATCGTCTCCTCAAGCAATGGCACTGCTGCAGCCGTCGCAGCCTGAATCATAGGGGACTGCGACTCATCTCCATTACTTGTGGACAAGAACGAATCTAAAATGAGTGTAATGATCTGAACGTCGAGATCTCGGCCGCCTTCCAGCAACTGATAGGAACTGATCTGAAGTTTGGAGTTGTAGTGAACAAGCACTCTTTGCTCACCTGTCCTCGTATGGATATACATAATAAAGTGATAATTCTTAAACTCCGTTAATGCTGGACCCAAATTATAGTGATGCAGTTTGTCAGCTACCCTCTCTGCCAGCTGATTGACAGCCTCCGAATCAAAGCGAAACTCCTCGATTGGTTCGATGGTCGGCGGGTGAATCGCATACAAGCTGCTCTTCGCGCGCGTTGTAGCCGTATACGCCCAACGAAAAAACTCCTCGCTTCTCGTCGAACTAGTATACCTGTAATCGACAATGACCGATTTCCATTCGCCGCCTTGGCTCTTATGCCCCGTTATCGCATACCCGTATTTCACCTGCAGCGCATTGAAATAAGGATCAGCGCGAAGCATCTCCGTGAACAGCTCGTTCCTTTGCTTAATATGAGGATTTCTCATCCGAAAATCGACTAACATTGCCCGCTGCTCCAGCTGCGAAATTTCCCGGTCGCCGGAGTAAAGTAAATTTTCTAATATTTTTGATTTCACCTGAACGGCTTCGCCTCGAGTATCCGTATACAAGATAATAACGGTTCGAAATGACAGCTGCACCTCGTCATCTACGCCCTTCAAACGAATATTACGAATTTCCGAATTCTGGCTTACCCGCAGTACACGGATGAAATCGCCATTGAACAAGGGCATACCCTCAATTATCGTATTCTTGACGACTAGAAGCTGGTCCCCCGGAACGATATCGTTAGACTTCATTCCCAATCTGCGGCGTATAGCCTTGTTATACTTATAGACCATGTCGTTTGTCTGGGCAATGATGATGATGCTTTCCTCGTCCGATGCCGACCACTGATTGCTGAACACGTCGACCGACTTTTCGATTGGAATTTCTTGAATATCGTTACCGTTGTCTCGAATCGACAGTGCGCTGTAACTCTCCCTTTTGAGCTCGTCACGGATATCCATCGATACCCGAAGAATACCGCTGTCCTGTGCCTGTCGGTATACATCAGACAATTCATAATGCTCGCAGCCCAGTCCATACTTCTCAGTCAAATAGGGAATGGACAACGCAGGCGACATCCGGCTGTTAACGGGAGCAAGCTGGGCGTAATCACCGATAAAAATCACTTTTCGACTCGTCTTGTCGCAGGCGATATACGTCAGCAGGTCCGATAGAAGTTTGCCAGAACCGAACTTTAATGTTTCCGTATCGCTATATGTATCCGATACCATAGAAGACTCGTCAACGATATAGACCGTATTAGTCGCATCGTCATTTTGGCGTAAGCGAAAATTCAGCTTATATTTTTCTTCCTCCAGCTCAAGCACCGAATGCTTCGGGTCCATTTGGTAGATTAAGCTATGGATTGTACCCGCCGGATGATTCGTCTTCTTGCGCAGCACCTTTGCCGCTCTGCCGGTAGGAGCAATATAATAAAATGGCTGACCTGTTTCCTTGAAAAATTCGCATAAACGGCTCAACATAAACGTTTTTCCCGTACCCGCATAACCCTTTAGTATAAAGGCTTGTCCGTTGCCTGCAAGGAAGCTCTCCAGCTTGACAATCGCTTTTTCCTGGCTGCCGGTAAGGGAGATTTGCTTGAAAAAATCAGCTATCCGCAATCCCATAGTTACTCTCATCGCTTTCCGTTAAATTAACCTAATCTCGATAGCTTGCTTCGTCAATCGCTGCTTCTTGCGATCATAGGCATCCGTCATATAGAAGCTTACGCGTTGTCCAACCGGAATTTTGGAGCCCTTGCCCTTTACGTCTCTAGCTCTAAAATAAACCGTATCTTCCGATTCATCCACAACAATAAAGCCTGACTTCCCTTCCGAAACCAGCTTCTGAACGGTTCCGGTCCGCTTGTCCTGCTTATTCAGCCGAAGCGTATTCCAGTAACGCTCCAGCTCTCTCGGGTTGCCGGCATTTAGGAGGCCGGTCTCCCCCTCCAATGCTGCAATGTGATTATTAAGCCGCTCGTTTGGCGGCCAACCATTTTGCTTGCGGATATCACAAACGAGGCTGTAGTGCTTTAATGCCTCCTGCTTCTGACTCATTTGCTCCAGCATGGCTCCGAACTCAAGCAATAATTTCATTTTATGCTTGGTCTCACCGTTTCTCGATAATAAAGCAACAGCCGCTGAAGTCAGAGCTTTTTCCCGATCCCCGATCAGTTGGTATAGCTTAAATAATTCATAATAGGACTGCCAAAGGCCTGATTCAATTCCGATTTGCTCCAATTGGAGCGCCGCGCTTGCGGGATTGCCGAGCTTGTATACGGAGAGCGCCTTTTTGATACGAATCCACATGTCGTAATTGTAATGAAATAGTCTGATTGCGCCCAGCGCCTCATCCGCCGCCTTGATGCATGCCTCCCAGTCTCCAAGGCCAAACAAGCAAATGATATGATAGTAGTGCCACTCCTCCAAATACGAGGCAAGCTCTCTCTCAACGCCGTCTTCATCGGTAACCGTTCTCACTTCCCGGTCCAATAGATCTGGGTTGAGCTTGCTGTGCCAATCTAAAAGCGCCTCCCAATGCGGCTTGTCTTTACTCTTCAAATGCTTAAGTACTGTGAATACGGTCCGTTCATAGGGCGAATATGTACCCTGTTCCGTAATTTTTATTATAAAGCTGGCAGTGCTCAGCATCTTCGACTCATCAATGTGCCGTTTATCAGAAGGTTTCACATACAGATCATACAAATTCCAAGCGTAAGCATTCCGATTCTGCTCATGCTCAGGCATGCGTATATAGACAAGGCGGTTCAGCTTAACCGCTCTCGTATAGTCCTTAGCTTTCCTTAAACATTTGCCATAGAAGTACAGATCCCATACTCCGAAACGCTCTTCTTCGATTGCATACCGCTCGTCCAAAATTGCAAGCGCCTCGTCATACTGCTGCAGCTTAGCCAATCGTACTCCCTCTTCAATCGTCATCGCCAGTTGCTCCCTTTCCTAGCATCGCAATTCAGCCTTATAAAACTTATCCAGTACCAGAATACTAACCGGCTATGTCCCTCTTTATCCGTTAATCAATACTGTAGTCCTAACAGCATTGCTCTACTATGTAAAAAACGGTTGAAATACCCTGCGCTAACAAGTCTAAAGTATGAGGTTTCATCTGTCGATACCATATTTGCAAGTCGCTTAAAAAGCTCGCATTAGCAATTGAACGATGCAACTTAACCAAAACGCTTTGGAATACTTCTTCCATTGTTGCAGGTGCAATTTCTTTTTGCTTTCGTTAAACGCATTGCCAACGAAAAAACCTCCTTCACATGCATCTGATTTCTATCAGATACTGCAAAGGAGGTATTATCAGCTTTTTTGAGTCCTGTCTGCCTTATTCAAGCACACAGGACTATTCATTTTACTACAAGTATGTACGTTGTAAAAAACCGATGATTGCAAGGTTTTTTAAAGATGCCGAGGACGGGAATCGAACCCGTACGGTGGTCACCCACCGCAGGATTTTAAGTCTTGAAACAGCCTTCTTAGTCACCTTGCTAAACCATAGAAATATCGAGCAGAAATCCTTTAACCATGCGGGTTAAAGGGTATTTTTTATATTCCGCGTCCTCTAAGTCCGAGATGTGTCGGATAGATTTATGATAGAAAAAATGTTAGCAAAATGATTGAGCGGGAGCCGTGTGCTTCTGCTCATTTCTAACCTATCCCTATCCCTTATTTCGATGGTTACCTTCTTGACTGCGAGTATATCTCTTGTCCATATTAGGCTCGTGAAATATCTAACCAGATGTTACCTTATATATATGCATTCCCACTCTTGGTCCTTTTCAAAATATAGTCCGCTCTCATCCAGAAATCCAATTTCCTCATTTTTATAAATACTTTTAATCGCACTCACAATTAGATTATCTTCACTATTTTCGACCCTTCTATATGTAAAGCCTGTTCTATAAAAACCTAGTTCGGTTTTCAATTGATCGTTACCAATATTAATCATGATATTAGTCTCATTACTGCTATCCCCATAAATATGTATTAAACCATTTTCTTTTCCATTGTTAACTTCATAGCTTTTAAAATAATATTTAAAAATCTCTGTTCTAGATTTTAAAATCTCTTTAAGCTTTAGTAAATCGTTTACCTTATTATAGTTTGAATGTTCTTTATTAATAATCCTCAAATATTTCCTCTTATCTTTAAATGATATAATATCCAGTAATTCCTGACGTAACTGTTCACATGAACTAATCACTTTTTTATTAGTTAATTTACGTATGTTATTTTCATTATAACAACATACAGCTATTATAATAATTAGTTGTTCAAGAGAAGCCCATTCATTCTCGTAACACAGAAAAAAATATCGCTTAATAGCACAATCTCTACTCATCGCTTTACTTGTACTATCTGGGAGTCCTATAGATATACCAAATTAATATACCTTATTAGACCATTCATTTGTTAATGAAGCAGTTTGTTGCATTTTTTTAGATATTTTCTTCGGTTTTCTTTCCTTAATTTTTTCAGTTAATTTTTTCATGTCTTTTTTTATAAATAATTCTTCTTCAAAATCCAATCTTGCTTTTACTAAGTTATGACTTCCTAGTAACTTGAGTATAAAATCAAATCCTATTTTATATACCTCCTCATATTTATTACTATCTAAATCGTAATATTGCAGATAAACACTAACATCAGGAATTTTTAGTATTTTTTTCTTTTTCACACGATAATATTGTCTAGTTTGTTGAAAATCTTCATCGTTCAATTCAAGAAATCTATCAATATTCCACAAACTGCACAATATAATGCCATTTAAAGAACTATTAATGGGTAGTAATTTTTTATCTCCTTCCTTACCAATATAAGTAATTTCATGTTTCTGAACGTAGCTATCCCCTGATACCGAGACCCTTTCCATTTGTAATGGATTTTGACTCAACCAAAATAAATTCTTATCTGTGAGTAAGGCATCTTTAATTTTTACAAGCATAGTAATCTGAATATTTTTCGCATAGCCCTTCCCTGTATTCCTAATATTAATATCAAATAATTCTGATATTGATGGTATTTGATAAAAGTTCATTACATTACCGTTTCTATTTATTTCTGAATATTTTTCTGAACTGTAAATTTCTTTAGGACTTTCATCAAAATCTAATACTAAGAACGGTTTAATATTTTCTTTACGAGTTTCTCTTAACGTTATCAAAACCCCTACTAGTGTTCCAAATCCACCTAGTATTCCCCCTAAATAACTACCATAAAATGAAATCCAACCATCATTACTTGCTTTAGAGTGAAAATTGTTATTAATGATAACCCGATTAACAATTAGTGGAATTAATATCGAAATTAAAAGTGTACCGATAATCATCAATAAATATTTTATCTTTTTATTCATTTTATTACCTCTCTGCATGATCTAACTTTCCATTAAAATTTTTATGTTCCATGACATCTGTGTTCTGGATGTTACAAACGAAACCATGTTAGCAAGATGATAGCAGGAGCCATCTGCTTCTGCTCTATGAATTTCCATCCTTCTGATTTTTGGTGTTAACATATCTCTAGCAATTCTCGGAGGACTAATCCTATACGTTATATTATACAATTCGTAATTGGTCAATGTTTACATCACATATTATTCTTTTCCCATTTTTCAATGAAATAATTTACGAAGCCAGAGCAAGAAACCAACATATATTTTGCATCTTCTGTAGATGCCCCTGCAAAGTCAATCCCTGCATGACGAATACCATTCTGATCAGAAGTATACCCGTAAAGCTGACCTAACGCTGATTTTAATGCACCATGCAATTTCAATCCACGCTCATCCATTTTTTTTAGCGCATCTCCCAATGTAGCTTTATTGTTGCCTGTAATGATGCAGCAAAGTGATTCAATTGCGCTAATAGATTCTTTTATAGAGTTCTCATAATCTGGATTCTTACGCCTAGAATATAATGAGAGGGCTTTTAACATATGAGTATTCACGGAATCATACTTTGTACTAATTGATTGATCAATAGACTTCAATTCAGATTTTGTCGTAATTGGTGCAACCAAATTTTTCACAATGCGGTATCCTGATTTTTCTTCTTCTAATACACGATTAAGCTCCTTTGCAATGTTATTGCAATTGGATTTATTTTTTTCAGATTCCTTTTCTAAATAAATTTCAATAAAATCATAGACGAAGTGCCACTCCTTTTTCAGAAAGAGGCTCTCTAGTTTTTTCATATTATTGCCGCGTGCCATCCAGTCTTTCGGATACTCATATGTGAATCCAAAAATATCTAAAATATCCTCAATGATTTCCAACCCCGGACTTCTCAAAGAAGGGTTCAATAAATATTGATTTCTTCCATAAAATACATTCCAAATCCTATTTTTAAGCGCAAAATCAACATCCTCAAATTGAATTTGCTTGCTATATAAGTTGAACTAATGAGACTCACAGACGTATGCAAAGCCGATCAATAATTCTCATCGGATCCTTCATGATGTTGTCCATAAATGCTGAGACATTTTTACGAATCTCAGCAGTCGTATGGTAAAAC
>Ga0065721_10049361_pt1 | contig 36059 bp, 32 predicted proteins | sample Mesricmetagenome_FD_59108 | JGI IMG/M metagenome (GOLD analysis project Ga0065721, IMG submission 59108) | Mesophilic microbial community from rice straw/compost enrichment Sample: eDNA_1 v2 (version 2) | ecosystem: Engineered > Solid waste > Grass > Composting > Bioreactor | place: USA: Davis... | reverse complement strand
GCGGTCGGCGGTCGGCGGTCGGCGGTCGGAAGCGCGAACACGGTTCGGACGTCGAGGCAAGGCACGCCGCGGCTTTCCGCCCACGACCGCGCCCACGATTCCTGCCGGACAAGTTGCAGATTCACGCGACACGTCCGGCCCGTCATGATAAACCTTAACGTGAATATTTCCATCTCTCGCGCCGGCCATTTCCCGGCGTCGTCCTCTCGTCACTGCGCCTCGCCCACACCGGGTCCGGTCGTCGGCGATCCTCGTGCAGCCACCGGTTCCCGGCCCGACGACGCCGGGAGGTTGCGCTCGCGGCCGGCCTTCCGCCGGACCGCGGTCCGTCGTCTGGGGGGTCAGGTCATGCCAATAAGCGGAATAGAAGCAGCCCTTGCGCTAATCGCGGCGATCTTCGCGCTGTTCCTCGTCCTGTCGGCTGCGGTCGAGGCGATCCTCGAAGCGCTGCGCAAGCCGCTAGAGTTCATAGGCATTCCGGTGATGAAGCCGGCGATGACCATCGACGAGGCCATAGCCTTGGCCACAGCGACCGCGAAGGAATTCCCCAGCAAGCTCGATGGTGAAATCGCGATCAAACTCTCCGCGCTGAAGATGGTCACCGAGAATTCGGTCGCGTCGGTCCAGGAGCTGTCCACCTCCGTCGAGCAGGTCGTCACGGCGTTCTCGAACACACAGCCCGGCATGCCTCCCAGCTTCGCCCTGCAGACGCGGGTCGACGCCATGGCGGCGCTCGTCAAGGCGAAGCTGGACGAGAACGAGAAGCGGAAAGTCTTTCTGCTGCGGCTGCTCGCGGCCGTCATCGGGTGCGGAGTGGCATATTGGGTCAACCTGGACGTGATCAAATTGGTCCAGACGATGGAGCTGCCTGCCAAACCCGGGCAAGGCTGGTACGCGCTCTCCTTCGGTCACATCCTCGCCGGCCTCGCCGCCGCCGGCGGCAGTTCCTTCTGGCACGACAAGCTCGACAAGGTCCGCAGCCTCAAGACGCTCTCGGCGCAGATCGCGACGAAGGCCACTTGACGCGAAACGGCTCCGCCCGGCCGGGCGGAGCCGCATCGTCTCGCGGGGTTCTCGAAACGACGTCGCCCTTCCCGAGCGCGGCCATCGCCGCGCCCGAACGTCGGCACGTCGTTCCCCGCCTCAGCCGAAGACGCTCGCCCCCTCCTCCGCCCGGCCCACCGCGCGGCGGAAGGCGGAGAAAAGGTCGCGGCCGATGCCCCATTCGTTGCCGGACAGGTCTGCGGTGGCCGGCTCGCGGGCCTCCCACTCGGCGGCGTCGACCAGCACCTCGAGCGTACCGGCGGCGGCGTCGAGGCGGATCATGTCGCCGTCGCGCACCTTGCCGATCGGCCCGCCGTCGGCCGCCTCCGGGGTGACGTGGATCGCCGCGGGCACCTTGCCGGAGGCGCCCGACATCCGCCCGTCGGTGACGAGGGCGACCCTGCGGCCGCGGTCTTGCAGCACGCCGAGCGCCGGCGTCAGCTTGTGCAGTTCCGGCATGCCGTTGGCCTTCGGCCCCTGGAAGCGGATGACGGCGACGAAGTCACGGTCGAGCGTGCCGGCCTTGAAGGCGGCCTGCATGTCCTCCTGGCTGTGGAACACCACCGCCGGCGCCTCGATGACGTGGCGATCCGGCTTCACCGCCGAGATCTTGATCACCGAGCGGCCGACGTTGCCCTTCAGCACCTTGAGCCCGCCGGATGTCTGGAACGGCGCCGAGGCCGGGCGCAGCACCGCCTCGTCGGCGCTTTTGCCCTCGATCGGCTGCCAGCGCACGCCGCCCTCCTCGTCGAGCTTCGGCTCGACCTTGTAGCCCGAGAGCCCGCTGCCCCAGACGGTCTTGACGTCGTCGTGGAGCAGGCCCTCGTCGAGCAGGGTCGAGATCAGAAAGCCCATGCCGCCGGCGGCGTGGAAGTGGTTCACGTCGGCCGAGCCGTTGGGATAGACCCGCGCCACTAGCGGCGTGACGTCGGAGAGGTCGGAGAAGTCGTCCCAGGTCAGGGTGATGCCGGCGGCCTTGGCCATGGCGATCAGGTGCATGGTGTGGTTGGTCGAGCCGCCGGTGGCGTTGAGGCCGACGACGCCGTTGACCATCGCCTTCTCGTCGATCACCTCGGCGATCGGCGTGAACTGGTTGCCGGTGGCGGTGAGCGAGAGGGCACGCTTGGCCGCCTCGCGGGTCAGCGCGTCGCGCAGCGGCGTGTTCGGGTTGACGAAGGAGGCGCCCGGCAGGTGCAGGCCCATGATCTCCATCAGCATCTGGTTGGAGTTGGCCGTGCCGTAGAAGGTGCAGGTGCCGGGGCCGTGGTAGGAGGCGCTCTCCGATTCCAGCAGTTCCTTGCGCCCGATCTTGCCCTCGGCGTAGAGCTGACGGGTCTTGGCCTTCTCGTCGTTGGTGATGCCGCTGGTCATCGGCCCGGCCGGCACGAACACCGCCGGCAGGTGGCCGAAGGAGAGGGCCGCGATCAGCAGGCCCGGCACGATCTTGTCGCAGATGCCGAGAAACACCGCGGCGTCGTACATGTCGTGCGAGAGGCCGACCGCCGCCGACATGGCGATGACGTCGCGCGAGAACAGCGACAGCTCCATGCCGATCTGGCCCTGGGTGACGCCGTCGCACATCGCCGGCACGCCGCCCGCCACCTGCGCCACCGCGCCGACCTCGCGCGCCGCCGCCCGGATCAGGTCGGGAAAGCGCTCGTAGGGCTGATGGGCCGAGAGCATGTCGTTGTAGGCGGTGATGATGGCGAGGTTCGGCACCACGTCGCCCTTGAGCGCCGTCTTGTCGGACGGGCCGCAGGCGGCGAAGCCATGGGCGAGATTGCCGCAGGCGAGCCGCGAGCGGCGCGGCCCCTTCTCGGCCTGCTTGGCGGTGTGTTCGAGATAGCGCTGGCGGCCGTCGTGGGACCGTTTGACGATGCGCTCGGTGACTTCGCCGATGCGGGCATGGAGGGTCATGGAGCGGCTCCTGTGATCGAGGGGTCGGCGGCGCCGCCGGCCGGCTGCCGCGTGAAAAGCGTCGTCGAATGCCTCAGGGGCACCAGAACACCGGCATCGCCGGGGCCCGGCCCAGCACCGCCCGCACCGGCATCTCGGTCGCGTCGTCGTCGGAGAGGGCGCGGGCGAGTACGTCGCGCTTGCCCTCCCCCTCGATATGGAGAGCGAGGCGCCGCGCCCCAAGGATCGCCGGCAAGGTGAAGGTGATGCGCGGCTCGCCGGCCCCCGGCGCCCGCATCGGCGAGACGAGATCGTCCGTGTCGGCATCGATCGCCTCGGCCAGCCGGTCGCCGCCGGGAAAGAACGAGGCGGTGTGGCCGTCGTCGCCCATGCCGAGCACCACCGCCGAGAAGGGCAGCGGCAGGTCGGCGAGGCGCGCGGCGAGCGCGTCCATCCCCTCCTCCGGCGTCGGCTCGCCGCCGTGGAGCGGCACGAAACGAGCGGCGGCGGCGCGACCGGTCAGCAGGCCGGCCCGCACCAGCGCCGCGTTGGAGCGCGGCGAGGTCTCCGGCACCCAGCGTTCGTCGACGAGGGTGACGACGACGCGGGACCAGTCGAGGTCGCGTGCGGCGAGGGCCGCGAAGAACCGCCCCGGCGTGCGCCCGCCCGAGACGGCGAGCGACGCCGCGCCCCGGGCGGCGAGGTCGGCCTCGATCCCTTCGGCCACGTAGGCCGCCAGCGCGGCCGCGAGGTCGTCGGCGATGTCGAAGGTACGAAGGTCGCTCACGTCGAAGATCCCGTCGTGTCCCGTGTCCGGCGTCATTCCGCCGACAGCGTCTTCTCGTGCCACTCGCGCGCGACGCCGTCGGCGCGGATCAGGTCGCGGGCCTCGTCCGGCCCCCAGGAGCCGGCCATGTAGGGCTTGGGCGGCTTGTCGCTCGCCGCCCAGCCGTCGAGGATCGGGTCGACCCAGGTCCAGGCCTGCTCGACCTCGTCGCGGCGCATGAACAAGGTGGCGTTGCCGCGCACCACGTCGAGCAGCAGCCGCTCGTAGGCGTCGGGATTGCGCACCTTGAAGGCGGCGGCGAAGCTCATGTCGAGGGCGACGCGCTTCAGCCGCATGCCGCCGGGACCCGGATCCTTGATCTGCAGCCACAGCTTGACGCCCTCGTCGGGCTGCAGGCGGATGACGAGCTCGTTGGCCGGCACCGCCTCGCCGTCGAAGATCGAATGCGGGATCGCCTTGAACGAGACCACGATCTCGGAGATCCGGTTGGCGAGCCGCTTGCCGGTGCGCAGGTAGAAGGGCACGCCGGCCCAGCGCCAGTTGTTGACCTCGGCCTTGATGGCGACGAAGGTCTCGGTCCGGCTGTGCTTGTTGGTGATCTCGTCGAGGTAGCCCGGCACCACGCCGGCCCGGTCGACGCCCGAGCGATACTGGCCGCGCACCGTCTTGGCGGCGACCTCGCCGTCGCGGATCGGCTTCAGCGACTTCAGAACCTTGAGCTTCTCGTCGCGCACCGCATCGGCGTCGAGCGAGGACGGCGGCTCCATGGCGACGAGGCAGAGCAGCTGCAGGATGTGGTTCTGCACCATGTCGCGCAGGGCGCCGGAGGTGTCGTAGTAGTCGCCGCGCCCCTCGACGCCGAGGGATTCCGCCACCGTGATCTGGACGTGCTCGACGTGGGCGCTGTTCCACAGCGGCTCGAACAGCGCGTTGGCGAAGCGCAGCGCCATCAGGTTCTGCACCGTCTCCTTGCCGAGATAATGGTCGATCCGGTAGATCTGCTCTTCGGCGAAGATCCGGCCGACCGCCTCGTTGATCGCCCGCGCCGACTTCAGATTCTTGCCGAGCGGCTTCTCGACCACGACCCGCGTCTTGTCGGTGATGAGGTTGTGCTTGCCGATGTGCTCGCAGATCGGGCCGAACAGGTCGGGACTGGTGGCGAGATAGAAGGCCCGGATGCGGTCCTTGCCCTCCTCCAGCGTCGCGGCGAGGTCGGCCCAGCCGGCGTCGGTGGTGGCGTCGGCGCCGACGTAGCGGATGCGCGAGAGGAACTTCGCCACCGCCTTCCTGTCGAGCTCCTCCGGCTTCAGATGCGCCTCCAGCGCCTCCTTGACCATCTCGCGGTAAGCCTTGTCGGACTGCGGCCGCCGCGAGACCGCGATGATCCTCGCCTCGTCCGGCACCTGGCCGTCGACGTCGCGGTGGTAGAGCGCCGGAAGCAGCTTGCGGCGGGCGAGATCGCCCGTTCCGCCGAAGACGACGTAATCGAACGGATCGACGACGATGATGCGGCTGGTCATGACGCTCCTTTGACCGAGCGTGAGGCGCGTCGCCCCGGCCCCCTGCCGGGCTCCCGCAGCCTGTCACGGAAGCAATGCCGATGCCATACACCAGTCCGGTGCAGACTGGAAGTGTTTTGCTCAAACGATCGTACGATGCACAAAATTGCAGAAGGTCACGCGATGCGGGACGAGGGTCGCGGCATCGGCGTCCAACCCGATGCTCGCCCTCGGTCCCCGCCCTATCCGTAACCGTCATCCCGGCCTCCGAGCCGGGATCCAGCCCACCGCGGGGGAAAGGTCGGCGGAGAGAGCGCAGGCGACGCCGCGAGGTCGTGGAAAGAGCCGCAGCCTTCCCCCGGCCCACCGCTGGATCCCGGCTCGGAGGCTGGGATGACGAACACGGATAGGAAGAGGGCGCGGTGAGGCCGAAATCCAGCCGCCGTCCCTCGTCGCCGCCCCCTCAGATCGCCCGCTGGTTCACCCGCCGCGTCAGCGCCTCGGCGCTCTCGACCCGCTCAGAATAGCGGTCGACGAGCGCCGCCGAACGGCCGCGGGTCATCCAGGTGAACTTCACCAGTTCCTCGGTCACGTCGACGATGCGGTCGTAGTAGGACGAGGGCTTCATGCGGTCGTCGTCGCGAAATTCCTGGAAGGCTTTGGCGACGGAGGACTGGTTGGGGATGGTGATCATCCGCATCCAGCGGCCGAGCACGCGCATCTGGTTGACCGCGTTGAAGCTCTGCGAGCCGCCGGAGACCTCCATGACGGCCAGCGTCTTGCCCTGGGTCGGCCGCACCGCGCCGAGCGAAAGCGGGATCCAGTCGATCTGCGCCTTCATGATGCCGGTCATGGCGCCGTGGCGCTCCGGCGAGACCCAGACCATGCCTTCCGACCAGTCGGCCAGCGCCCTGAGTTCGGCGACCTTCGGATGGCCCGGCTCCTCGGCGTCCGGCAGCGGCAGCCCGCGCGGATCGAATAGGCGGACCTCGCAGCCGTGCCAGACCAGCAGCCGCGCCGCCTCCAGCGCCACCAGCTTCGAGAAGGATCGTTTCCGCAGCGAGCCGTAGAGCAGCAGGATCCGCGGCGGATGACCGGGATCGTCCGCCGACGCATAGAGCGCCGGGTCGACGCGTCGCATCTGCGCGACGTCGACGTTGGGCAGGGAGAGGTCGAGGCCCGAAAGGTCGAAGCCCGGGGCGACCGGAATCGGAATCACGCCGCTCACGCCTTGCCGCCTCCCACCACGTCCCCGTCTTCCTTGGTGAACGACCCGATGTCGGGATTTTCGAGGATCTCCAGCACCGTCTCCGACGGACGGCACAGGCGGATACCTTTCGTCGTCACCACGATCGGCCGGTTGACCAGCACCGGATGGGCGATCATGGCTTCGAGGATGGCTTCCTCGCTCACCGCCGGGTCTGTCAGGCCGAGGTCCTCGGCCGGGGACTTGCCGACGCGCAACGCCTCGCGCGCCGTCAGGCCGGCGCCGGCGAACAGCGCCAGAAGCTGCGGCTTCGTCCATCCGGTTTTCAGATACTCGATCACCACCGGCTCCTCGCCGGAGGCGCGGATCATCGCCAATACGTTGCGCGAGGTGCCGCAGGCGGGGTTGTGATGGATGACGACGGTCATGGGGTCCTTCCTGTCGCGGCCGCGGGCCGAAGCCCGCTCGAGGCCGTCACTGCACCGGCTCCGCGCAGCCGCAGACCAGCGCCTCGATCGCCGGCCGGCAGATCTCCGGCCGGCCGCCGCAGCAATCCTCCATCAGGAAGGCGACGAGGTCGCGGATGCCGCCGAAATCGGCGAAATAGCGGATCGTCCGGCCCTCGCGTTCGTTGCGGACGAGGCCGGCGCGCAGGAGCACGGCGAGATTGGTCGACATCGTGTTCTGCCGCACGCCGAGCCCGGCGGCGATCTCCCCGGCGAGCATGCCGTCCGCTCCGGCCCGCACCAGCAGACGGAGCACTTCGAGCCGGGTTTCCTGGGCGAGGGCGGAAAAGCCCTCGATGCTGCGCTTCATATCCATGAATCGTGAATAGTAGATATGACCGCTCCGATCAACCGGCTTTCGCACGCCGGCCGCGACGCCGTCGCTCTCCGCAGCCCCTCGACGAGCGGTTGCGATCGGTGGCGATGTCGCCCGGGCCTCGCGGCGGCCGGCGCGCCCGGCCCCGATCTGACCCAGTGCCGATCCGACCTGGCGCCGATCCGGATTCGCGTCGTTCCCACCCGGGCCGGAGCGGCGAGCGACCGTCATCCCGCTGCCGCCCGGCGCCCCCGCCCGGTTACGCCTTGAGCGCGAGAAACGCTTCGACAAGCCCCCTGGTCGAGGCGTCCTGGTCCTTCGCCGGCTTCTTCTCGCCCTTCACCGCCGGCAGCAGCGCGGTGGCGAGCTGCTTGCCGAGTTCGACGCCCCACTGGTCGAAGGAGTTGATGCCCCAGATCACGCCCTGCACGAACACCTTGTGCTCGTAGAGCGCGACGAGGCGGCCGAGGGTCGCCGGGTCGAGGCTGCGGTAGAGGATCGTGTTGGTCGGCCGGTTGCCGGGGAACACCTTGTGCGGCGCGAGCGCGGCGACCTCGTCCTCGCCGAGCCCGGCGGCCGTCAGCTCGGCGCTCGCCTCCTCCAGCGTCTTGCCCTTCATCAGCGCCTCGGTCTGGGCGAGGCAATTGGCGGCGAGCTTGGCGTGGTGGTCGAACAGGTCCTCGTGCGGCACGGCGGCGAGCAGGAAGTCGGCCGGGATGACGTCGGTGCCCTGGTGGATCAGCTGATAGAAGGCGTGCTGGCCGTTGGTGCCCGGCTCGCCCCAGACGATCGGCCCGGTGGCATGGGTGACCGGCGCGTTCTGGAGCGTCACGCCCTTGCCGTTCGATTCCATGTCGAGCTGCTGCAGATAGGCCGGAAAGCGCGACAGCCGCTGATCGTAGGGCAGCACGGCGTGGGTCGAGAAGCCCCACACGTTGCGATACCAGATGCCGAGCAGGGCGAGCATCACCGGCATGTTCTCGCCGAACGGCGCCTCGACGAAATGGCGGTCCATCTCGTAGGCGCCGTCGAGCATCGCCTCGAAATTGTCGAAGCCGACCGCGATCGCGACCGGAAGACCGATCGCCCCCCACATCGAATAGCGCCCGCCGACCCAGTCCCAGAAGCCGAACACCCGGTCGAGGCCGATGCCGAATTCGGAGACCTTGTCGAGCGCCGTCGACACCGCGCAGAAATGCGCCGACACCGCCGCCTCGCCGAGCGCGCCCTCGATCCAGTGCCGCGCGGTGACGGCGTTGGTCATCGTCTCGGAAGTGGTGAAGGTCTTCGAGGCGATGACGAACAGCGTCTTGCGCGGGTCGAGCCGGGCCAGCGTGTCGGCGATGTGGGCACCGTCGACGTTGGAGACGTAGTGTAACCGCGGCCCCTCTCCGGCGAAGGGCGCGAGCGCCAGCGTCGCCATGTAGGGCCCGAGGTCGGAGCCGCCGATGCCGATGTTGACGACGTCCGTGAAGCGGTGGCCGGCCGAGCCGACGATGTCGCCGCCGCGCACGCCGTCGGCGTAGGCCCTGATCCGCTCCAGCACCTCCTCGACGTCGCCCATCACGTCGGCTCCGTCGACCAGCACCGGCCGGTCGGCGCGATTGCGCAGGGCGGTGTGCAGCACGGCACGCTTCTCGGTGACGTTGATGGCCTCGCCGGAGAACATCGCGTCGCGCCGCTCGGCGACGCCCGACGCCTCGGCGAGCTCGACCAGCGCGGCGAGCACCGTGTCGTCGATGCGGTTCTTGGAATAGTCGAGCAACATGTCGCCGAGCCGGATCTGGTAGCGGGCGAAGCGTTTCGGATCCTCGGCGAACATCGCCCGCATCGGCCGCCCCGCGATCTCGTCGCGCAGGGTCAGGAGGCGGGGAAGCGCGGTGTCGAGGGCGCTGGTCATGACGGCGGGTTCTCCCAGGGGTTCGTGGCTCGACCGCGGCGGATCATAGAGCATGTCGCGCGAAAACGGGAACGGGATTTCAGAGATCGAAACACATGAAATCAATGACATAGAAAGGCGCATGCGGTCGCCTGCCGCGCGTCTCGCCCCGCTCAGCCCGTCCGCGGACGAACCTTCGGCGCCAGCCGCCGCCGGAGGCGCGACAGCATTCCGGGCTCGTCGGCGACGCTCGCCCGCATCTCCATGCGCCGCATGTCCATGTCGTTGCCGCGCCAGGAATAGCCGCTCCCGGCGATGGCCGCGAACCAGAGCGGGACCAGCAGGGCGTCGCGCAGCACGAAGGCCGTGACCGCCGCGGCCGAGACCGGCCAGCCCATCGCCGCGGCGAGCGCGATCTCGGCGCCGTACCAGACGAGGGCGAACAGGGCGGGCGCTTCCGGCGGCACCGCGCCGAGGACGGCGAGGGCGACAGCGGCCGCGACCGGCAGCACGCCGCCGGCGAGCAGTTCGGGCAGGAAGAACAGCGGGAACGACACCCGCCGCAGCCGCGCCCAGCGCAGTTGCCGGTACCACACCTCGGTGAAGCGGCGCCGGCCGAGCGGCTGCACGAAGGGGCGTCGCACCAGGCGCACCTTGCGCCCCGCCTCGCGCACCACCTTGGTCGAGGCGGCGTCTTCGGCGACCTCCTCGCCGAGCCGCTCGATACCGCCGGCGGCGTCGAGGTCGGCCTTGCGCCAGAGCATGGTCTTGCCCTGGGCGAAGCCGAGCCCGGCGGCGTCGGCGACGAGTTGCCAGCGCCCCTGGAAGCTGTTCAGGAAAGCGCATTCGAGGCCGGCGAAGAAGCCGGCCGGCCGGCCGCCGACCGGCGGCGAGCAGACGAGCCCGGTCTCGCCATCCCACGCCGCGAACAGCTGGTCGAGATAGTCGGCCGGCATCAGCACGTTGCTGTCGGCCATCACCACGAAGTCGTGCCGCGCGGCGCGCCAGCCCTTCACGAGGTTGTTGAGCTTGGGATTGATGCCGATGCGGTCGTCGCCGACGAGGATACGGGCCCGGCGCCGCGGGTGGCGCGCCATGATCGCCTCGCAGAGCCCGATCACCGGATCGTCGGCGTCGGCGACGCAGAACAGGATCTCGACTTCGGTCTGGCGCAGCAGGAAGGCCGATTCGAGGGTCTCCTCGAGATGGTTCTCGATGCCGCGGACCGGGCGCAGGATGGTGACGGGCGGAACCGCCACCGGCCGGCGGGCGGCCCTCGCCCGCAGGGTGTCCCGCGCCAGCACCACGGCGATGCCGCCGAGCTGAACCGCGAGGGCGAATGCACAGAAGGCGAAGAGCCCGAGGGAAAGCGCCGTCATGAACCTCTCGTCAGATGGCCGTCGCCGGATCGGCCCGTCCGTCCCGCGACCTGCGGTCGAAAGAGGCTGATCGCAGATCGACGCGACGTTTCGATGACGCCGGCGAAGCTTCGAAGTTCCCGCCGGCCTGCGCGGATCGCCGGGAGCGATCCGGCGGCGGGCGCGCGGATTCAGACGCCTGTCGCGAGGGTCTGGTTCACATCGGCCCGCCGCGGGGCTTCGGCATCGATTTCGATGCGGTCACGCCCGCCGGACTTCGCCCGGTAGAGCGCGGCGTCGGTCCGGGCGAGCATGCGGTCGAGTCCGCCCTCGCCCGCGGCCGCGGCGGCGACGCCCCCGCTCACCGTCATCCGGAACCGGTGGCCCTCGGCCTCAATCTCGACGGCGGCGACGGTGCGGCGGAGGTTGTCGGCGACGGCGGCGGCCTCGCCCGCCGTCCGGCCGGGCAGGAAGCAGGCGAATTCCTCGCCGCCGATCCGCCCGATCACGCTTCCGGCCCCGGCGTGGATTTCGAGGATCCGCGCGAAGACCACGAGGGCACGATCGCCGCAGATGTGGCCGAAGGAATCGTTGATCCGCTTGAAGAGGTCGATGTCGAGCAGGATCAGCGCCCCGCCCCGTCCCGCGGCGAGTTCGCCTTTCATCCGGTCGACGAAGGCCCGGCGGTTGGCGAGGCCGGTCAGCACGTCGGTCATCGCGGCGCGGTGCTGCTCGCGCTCGGCCCGCTCCTTGCCGAGGCTGATCATCAGCACGCCCACCGCCACCACCTGGATGACGCGCTCGAACACCATGAAATGGAACACCTGCGAGTCCTGCGGCTCGCGCCCGAACAGATCGGGGCGCAGCACCGCGGCGAGCAGGACGCCGGCGTGGAGCAGGCCATGGGCGACGAACAGCGCCATCGCCGGCCCGCGCGAAAACAGCGGCTCGCGCGCCCGGGCGGTCCAGAACTCGGTGACGCAGAGCGTGGAGAAGACCATGACCGATGCGGCCATATAGGCCAGCCGCAGCGTGATGCTGTCGAAGAAGACCGGCTCCAGGCAGGAGATCGTCCAGCCGGCCGCCGGCACGAGAGCGACCAGCGGCAGCCCGGGGCGACCCTCGAACTGGCGCACGCCGGTCCAGAACACGCCGATGCCGAGCAGCAGCAGCCCGTTGGAGACGCCGATCGACAGGCTGTCGGGGATCGTTCCGCGCAGGGAGATCAGGCCGGCGCCGACCGCACCGAGCAGATAGGTCGCCATCCAGCTCAAATGGCACCGCTGCCGCCGGTCGTGAACGAAGGCGAGAGCGAAGAAGATGCCGAGGACGATCAGGATCGCGACGAGGACGTTGAGGTTCGTCGCCGGCGGGACCAGGGTCATGTCAACGGGCTCTCACCGCAGCGTCGTTCACGACAACTAACCAATCGCAGCTTAAGAATTCGCCAAGGGTCACGCGCAAAGGTAGATGCCTCCTGGCGCATGGATTGTACGAATCTCGCGGCCGCCATTTTTCCGGCCGACCGCTCTGACGGAGAATCGCCCCGGCACCACCGCCGTTTCGGCTTTCCAATAGCGTAAATCCGGGCGATATTCGAGCGAGCTCACGAGGTCGAAGACGCTGGCGTGCTGGCCGGACGCCGTCTCCGGCATGCCGGCTAGGATATCGGCGGATCGCGATCCGCCACCGGCCGGCGGCGGGTCGTGCGACGGGAGAGGCGCGGGTGGCCATCGTCGGGCGCGGGAACAGGGGGCCGAAGCCATCGCCGTCACCAGACAGGTGAACCTGCCGGGCGCCGCGCGCCCGCCGCAGCACCAGAACCCCAACATCGACGACGCCCGCCGCCTCGTCTTCGTCCACAACCCCAAGGCCGCCGGCACCAGCTTCCGCGCCTGGCTCGGTCTCGAAGGCGCGATCCAGCACGGCTTTCCGACGCTCAACGTTCCGGCGCCGCTTTGGCAGGCCTACACCGTCGTCGTCGTGGTGCGCGATCCGGTCGAGCGCGCCCTCTCCTCCTACCGCTTCCACACCCACGAGAGCTACGAGGGCGGCTATCTCAAGAAGTATCCCGATCTCCATTCCTGGGATCTTGCGAAGTATCTCGACGTCATGATCGGACAGGAGCTCTTCGTGCTCGCGCCACAGTACCGCTATTGCGAGCACCTGCTCTCCACCAAGCGGCCGGACTTCCTGCTGCGTTTCGAGAACCTCGACCCGACGCCGCTCGCCGACCGCCTCGGCATCACCGACCCGTTCCCGTTCCACAACCGCAACCAGAACCCGAAATCCGCCGACCTCGACGAACGCACCTACGGCCGCCTCGTCCAGCACTTCCGCATGGACTACGCCGCCTTCGGCTACCGCCCGAAGCCGTTTGAACTGATCCGGTGAGGGTGGCGTCGGAGTGCGCCCTGTCCGTCATGGCCCGCGAAGTCGGGCCATCCACGCCCCTGCGGCTCACCGCAGCGGCAGTCATCGACCAGCCATTCGCCAGACGTTGCGTAAGATATTGATTTCTCATGCGCGAATCCCCAACCAGGTCCTGTGTTCGCGGAGGGGCGTGGATGGCCCGCCTTCGCGGACCATGACGGGTTGCGGCTATGAAAGCTGTCGACGGCGATGCCGGAGCGTGCGGCACACTTGTCGACCGACGTCGCCGACCACCGCCGCAAGGCCCACCCTGAACGACCTCGCCTCTGCTTCTCGATATGAGATCGGAGGGAGCTCGGGCCCCCGCCCCGTCACACCGAAATCCGCCCTTCCCGCACCCCGTGGCAGGCGACGGCGAGGGGGGAGCCGGGGACGTGGAGCGGGGGCACCTCGGTGCGGCAGCGGTCGTTGGCGTAGGGGCAGCGCGGATGGAAGGCGCAGCCGGGCGGCGGGTTCAGCGGCGAGGGCAGTTCGCCGACGAGGCGGATGCGCTCCTTCTTCGCCAGCGGGTCGGCCACCGGCGTCGCCGACAGCAGCGCCCGGGTGTAGGGGTGGCGCGGGGCGCCGAAGATCGCGTCACGGCTGGCCTGCTCCACCGGACGGCCGAGATACATCACCATCACCTCGTCGGCGACGTGGCGCACCACGGAGAGGTCGTGGCTGATGAAGAGATAGGCGAGGCCGAACTCCTCCTGCAGTTCCATCAGGATGTTGAGCACCTGGGCCTGGATCGAGACGTCGAGGGCGGAAACCGGCTCGTCGAGCACCATCAGCTTCGGCCGGGTCATCAGCGCCCTCGCGATGGCGATGCGCTGGCGCTGGCCGCCGGAGAACATGTGCGGATAGCGCTCGTAGTGCTCGGGGCGCAGGCCGACCCGGGCGAGCATGGCGAGCGCCTTGCCCCGGCGTGTCGCCGCGTCGTCGGGCGCGTTGATGACCAGCGGCTCCTCGAGGATCGCCCCGATCTTCTGGCGCGGGTTGAGCGAGCCGTAGGGGTCCTGGAACACGATCTGCACCGCCTGGCGCAGCGCCTCGCGCTTCTCCGCCGGCGGAGACGCGGCGTCGATGCCGTCGATGACGAGGCGGCCCTCGGTCGGCGGCTCGATCATGGTGACGACGCGGGCGAGGGTCGACTTGCCGCAGCCCGATTCGCCGACGACGGCGAGGGTGCGTCCGGCCTCGAGCCGGAACGAGGCGCCGGCGAGCGCCTTCACCGAGGCGGGGGCGCGGAACGGCCCGCGCGGGACCACGTAGAAGCGCTTCAGATCGACGGCCTCGACCACCACGCCGGACGGGCGCGCGGCGGGCGGGACGGGACCTGCGGTCGAGGGGCGGGGCGCCTCGGCGCGGGCGGCGGTCATCGGGACACCTCGGAAAGGGCGTTGCGGCCGGGGTTCGGGTGGCCGATCGGACGCCCCTCGACCAGCGGATAGTGGCAGAGCGCCTGGCCCGCCGCCGCGCCCTGGCGGTGGGGAACCTTGTCGCGGCAGCGGTCGGTGGCGAAGCGGCAGCGCGGGGAGAACAGGCAGCCGGCGGGCCGGTCGAACTGGCCGGGCACGACGCCGGGGATCGACGGCAGCCGACGCGACGTCGCTCGCTCCGGCAGGGCGGCGAGCAGGGCGGCGGTGTAGGGATGGTGCGGGTCGGTGAAGAGGCCCCTCACCTCCTGCTCCTCGACCTTCTGCCCGGCATATTGCACCTGCACCCGCTTCGCCGTCTCGGCGACGACGCCCATGTCGTGGGTGATGAGCACGAGGCCCATGCCCTTCTCGGCCTGGAGGCGGACAAGCAGGTCGAGGATCTGGGCCTGGATGGTGACGTCGAGGGCGGTGGTCGGCTCGTCGGCGATCAGCAGCTTCGGATTGCAGGCGATCGCCATGGCGATCATCACCCGCTGGCTCATGCCGCCGGACAGCTGGTGCGGGAAGGCGCGCAGCCGCGCCTCGGGCGCCGGGATGCCGACGAGGTCGAGCAGTTCGATCGTGCGCCGCCGCCGGGCGGCCCGGTCCATCTTCAGGTGGACGCGCAGTGCCTCGCCGATCTGGAAGCCGACCGTGAAGCACGGGTTGAGGCTCGACATCGGCTCCTGGAAGATCATCGCCATGTCGCGGCCGACGATCCGGCGGCGCTGGCGCGGCGACAGGCCGACGAGGTCGGTGCCGTCGAACATCATCCGGTCGGCGGTGACGGTGGCCGTCCACGGCAGCAGGCCCATCAGCGCCAGCATCGACACCGACTTGCCGGAGCCGGATTCGCCGACGATCGCCAGCACGTCGCCGGCGTCGCAGGCCAGCGAGACGCCGTCGACGGCGCGGAAGCGGCCGCCGGCGGTGGTGAACTCGACCGAGAGGTTGTCGATTTCGAGCAGGGCCATCACGTCTCCTTCACGATCGCGGCGAGCGGGCCGCGACCCGGTCCCGGTTCCTCGGCCTTGCCGCCGGTGCGCCGCCGATGTTTCCCACGCTCATATCGGCCGTGCCGGGCGCCGGAGGCGCACCGTCTCCTCGGCGTCGGGATAGACCTCCTCGGCGAGATAGTCGCGGAAGTCGGTCATGGTCGACGCCCACCACTCGATCTCGCTCTCCATGCCCTTGCGGCTGTAGCCGGCCAGCAGGTTGAGCGGCCGGTCGAGGCCGATCCAGTCCCGGCTTTCGCCGAGCCAGGCGCGGCCGGCGTATCGGTCGCCGTTCCAGAAGTTGAGGGCCTCGATCGCCTTGTCGCCGCCGTCGTAGGTCCAACTCGCGGTCAGGATGGCGACGTCGCATTCGCGCTGCGCCTCGCAACCGTAGAAGAAGACCGAGAAGTTGAGGCCCTCGGCCCGCGATTCGATCTCCGGCCGCTCGTCGTCCGGCTTGAACTTCGCCTTGTAGCCGATGTCGCGCAACACCTCGGCGAAGACCGCCGGATCGCGGAAATCGGGCGCCGCATCGGCTTCTTTCGCCCGCGCCTCCTCCCGCGCCGCCGCGGCAGAGACGATCGGCGCGGCGACGAGGACGATGATCGCGATCGCTCCGGCGAGACCGTATCCTCTCATGCCCGCCCCTCCCCCGATGTCGGCGCCGCGCACCACCGCGCGCCCGCCGGGCCGGCGCCCCCCTTGTCCGGCCCGGTCGCCTTCATGATATGATGGCGCGAGTGCCGATCCGCTCGTGAGGGAAGACGACGATGCGCAAGGGACCGATCATTCCGCTGGTCTGAAACTGCGGATCGGTCTGCCTCGCGACCATTCCCGAAGTGTGCGGATTCGAAAATGTCAGCAGCAGAGGTCTCAGCCATGATCGGCCCCATTCGCCCCTTGATCTGACCGGCGTCGTCCGAACATGTCGTCGAGTTCCCGCACGAGACGATCGTCTCCGCTGTGATAGGCGAGCTTGTAGAGCAGTACGCGCCCGGCCGCCTCGACCGCCGTCATCTCGGTGAAGAAGTCTTCGATCGCGAGAACCTTCCGTTCGGTCTCCAGGCGGGCGAACGCGTCTGACGAGAGCCCGTCATACTGGAGATTCGAAGTCCTCTCCCGCAGAACGAAGTGACGGAAGGCCTCGACCACGTCCGGCGGAAACCGATGTGCAAGAGCCGAGAAGCTGGCGTACGCGGTCTCGTCCGTCACCTGGATGGTATAGGCCCGAAACGGGTTGCGCCGGCTGTCGAGCGCACGCACCCGTCCGACATAGGCCTCGAGATAGCTCGCATCCTTGAAGGTCGCCGCGTTCTCCACGGTCAGCTTCACGTCGACGAAAAGCCGCAGCACCGCTTCGTTGCGCTTGAGGGCGGCATCGTGAGCCGCGGCTGCGAAAGCGTACAGTTGTTTGCCGAACCATCCCGCCACGGCGACCGCCGCCGCACCGATTGCCGCATAGGCGCCCGACTGCGCGAACAGGGCCGCGACGAGATCGGGCTGCACCCCGCCCTGCGTCGCGGCCGACGCGGTGCCGGTGGTCACGAGACAGACGAGCGCAACTCCCCGCCACACCATCCCCTCAACTCCGCTTCAGCTTCGGATCGAGCGCGTCGCGCAACCCGTCGCCCATCAGGTTGATGGCGAGGACGGTGATCAGAATCGCAAGACCCGGGAAGGTCACCACCCACCACGCCCGCAGGATGAACTCGCGCGATTCGGCGAGCATGGTGCCCCACTCCGGCGTCGGCGGCTGCGCGCCCATGCCGAGGAAGCCGAGGGCGGCGGCCTCGAGGATGGCGTTGGAGAAGGACAGCGCCGACTGCACGATCAGCGGCGCCATGCAGTTGGGCAGGATGGTGACGAACATCAGCCGCAGCTTGCCGGCACCGGCGACCCGGGCCGAGGTGACGTAGTCGCGCCCGCGCTCGCCCATCACCGCCGCCCGCGTCAGCCGCACGTAGTGGGGCTGCAGCACGATGGTGATCGCGATCATCGCGTTGAACAGCCCCGGCCCGAGGATCGCCACGAGGACGAGGGCGAGCAGCAGGCTCGGGAAGGCGAGGATGACGTCCATCACCCGCATGATGACCGTGTCGACGAGACCGCCGAAGAAGCCGGCGACGAGGCCGAGGCCGATGCCGACGACCAGCGCCACCGCGACGACGAAGAAGCCGATGAACAGCGAGTAGCGCGCCCCGAAGATCAGCCGCGAGAGCATGTCGCGGCCGATGGCGTCGGTGCCGAGCAGGAAGCGCGGGTCGCCCCCGGCCTGCCACGCCGGCGGCGTCAGCAGCGCGTCGCGGAACTGCTGGTCCGGCGCCCAGGGCGCCACCAGCGGCGCGGCGAGCGCCACCGCCACGAGCGCGACGAAGACCACGAGGCCGGCCACGGCGCCGGGATTCTCGCGGAAATAATACCAGAACTCGCGGATGCGGCCCGGGCGTGCCGGCACCGGGGGGGTGCCGGTGGCGAGGGCGGCGGCCTCGGGCGTGCGGCTTGGAACGGGATCGCTCATCGCCTCACCTCACGTGCCGGATCTTGGGATTGACGAAGCCGTAGGCGAGATCGACCACGAGGTTCACCACCATGACGATGAGGGCGGTGAGGACGAGGCCGCCCTGCACCGCCTGATAGTCGCGCCGCGAGATCGAATCGATCATCCATTTGCCGACCCCGGGCCAGGAGAAGATCGTCTCGGTCAGGATCGCGCCGGCCATCAGCAGGCCCATCTGCAACCCGATCGTCGTGATCACCGGGATCATCGCGTTGCGCAGGGCGTGGACGCCGACGACGCGGAAGGGCGACAGCCCCTTGGCCCGGGCGGTGCGGATGTAGTCGTCGCCGAGCACCTCGAGCATCGCCGAGCGGGTCTGCCGGGCGATGACCGCGAGCGGGATGGTGCCGAGCACGATGGTCGGCAGGATCAGGTGCTGCACGGCGGAGGCGAAGGCGCCCTTCTGGCCGGACAGCAGGCTGTCGATCAGCATGAAACCCGTCACCGGCTTGAAGAAATAGAGCAGCGAGATCCGCCCCGACACCGGCGTCCACTGCAGCCAGCCGGAGAAGACGATGATCAGCAGCAGCGCCCACCAGAAGATCGGCATTGAATATCCGACGAGCGCGGTCGTCATGACGGCATGGTCGGCGGCCTTGCCGCGTTTGACCGCCGCGATCACCCCGGCGGGAATGCCGAGGACGATCGCGAACAGCATCGCGCAGATCGACAGTTCCAGCGTCGCCGGAAACAGCGTGAGGAATTCGGTGAGCACCGGACGCTTGGTCGAGAAGGAGACGCCGAGGTCGCCGGAGAAGAGATTGGCGAGATAGACGAAATACTGCTCGTAGAGCGGCCGGTCGAAGCCGAAGCGGTGGGCGAGGTCGGCGTAGCGTTCGGGCGACAGCCCGCGCTCGCCGGCGAGCAGCAGGATGGGATCGCCCGGCAGCAGGCGGATGAAGAAGAAGGCCGCGATGGTGACGCCGAAGAAGGTCGGCAGCAGCAGCCCGATGCGCCTCAGGAGAAAACCGAGCATGGCCCTTCACTTGGTTGCGGCGAGCACCTTCTCGAACCGGTGCGTCGGGTGGAGCCGTTCGCCCTCGCCCGGCGCCGCCCACAGCGGCAGGTCGGCGATGCCGGCGTCGCGGTATCCCCGGCGACGGTAGAAGGCGGCCGCCGGCTCGTTGCCGACGAGGCACTGGATCAGCACGACCTCGACCCCGGCCGACCGCAACACCGCCTCGCCGGCGGCCAGCAGCCGGGTGCCGACCCCGCCGCCCCGCACCGCCCGGTCGACGTAGAGTTGGTCGACCTCGCGGCCCGCGAGCGCCGCGAAGCCGGCTATGCGCTCGCCGTCGCAGGCGACGAGCACCCGGTCGAACGGACGCTCGGTCCGCTGGCGGAAATGCTCCACCGTGCGCGCGGCGACGAAGTCCGCCTCGAACAGCCCGCCGTGGGCGTCGTGCCAACCCTCGTACCAGAGCCGGGCGACGGCCTCGACGTCGGGGGAGGAGGCGTCACGGATGTCGATCGCGGTCATGGGTGCGCTCGGTCGTCGGCGGCGCCCGTCCGGAGCAACACCCCCTCATCCGCCCTTCGGGCACCTTCTCCCGCGAGGGGAGAAGGAGGTCACGAGGGGCTTGTCTTCGGATCGGCGTCGGTGAATACGGCGCCGCCGCGCCATCGTGGCGACCTCGCGCGATCGTTCGGAACCCCTTCTCCCCTCGCGGGAGAAGGTGCCTCCCCGGGTCTGGCCTTCGGCCAGCCCGAGGACAGGCTGTGGGAGGATGAGGGGGGCGGCGCCCCGGGCGCCTGCGCCGAACCACGCCGCCCGAACCGCCGCCCCGCCCCGGTCACTCCTCGATGTCGACGCCGTCGAAGCGGTGGCTGCCGAGCGGGTCCATCTTGTAGTCCTTGACCTTCGGCGACATCGCCATGAACACGGTCGAGTGCGCGATGGTCGCCCAGGGCGCCTGCTCCTTGAACTCGATCTGCGCCTGCTCGTAGAGCTTGGTGCGCTCGGCGACGTCCGAGGTCTGGCGGGCCTTGGTCACGAGGTCGTCGAACGGCTGGTAGCACCAGTTGGCGCGGTTGGAGCCGCCGACGCCCGAGCAGCCGAGCAGCACGGCGAGGAAGTTGTCCGGATCGCCGTTGTCACCGGTCCAGCCCTGAAGCAGCGCGCCGTCGCGCTCCTTGTCCTGGCCGCGCTTGAGATACTCGCCCCACTCGAAGGAGACGATCTCCGACTTGACGCCGACCTTGGCGAAATCTTCCTGGATCAGCTCGGCCATGCGGCGGGCGTTGGGGTTGTAGGGACGGGCCACCGGCATCGCCCAGATCTTCATCGACAGGTCGGTGACGCCGGCGGCCGCCAGCATCTCCTTGGCCTTCTCCGGATCGTAGGGATCGTCGACGGTCGCCTCGTTGTAGCTCCACAGCGTCGGCGGGATCGGGTTCTTGGCGGCCTGGCCGGAGCCCTGGAACACCGCCTCGAGGATGGCGTCCTTGTTGATCGCCATGTTGAGCGCCTTGCGGACCTCGACCTTGTCGAAGGGCGGCATCAGCGTGTTGTAGGCGAGATAGCCGATGTTGAGGCCGGGCTGCTCCATCATCTGCACGGAGCTATCGGCCTTGAGGGCCTCGATGTCGGCCGGGTTCGGATAGGAGACGACGTGGCACTCTCCGGACTTCAGCTTCTGCTCGCGCACCGAGGCGTCGGGCGTGATCGCGAAGATCAGGTCGTCGATCGGCTGCTTGCCGTCCCAGTAGTCCGGGTTGGCGGCGTAGCGGATCACGGCGTCCTTCTGGTAGGCGACGAAGGTGAACGGCCCGGTGCCGACCGGCTGCTGGTTGAGCAGTTCGGGCGTGCCGGCCTCGGTCAGCTTGTCGGCGTATTCCTTGGAGAGGATGACGGCGAAGTCCATCGCGAGGTTGGCGAGCATCGGCGCGTTCGGCTGCGTCAGCGTCATCTTGACGGTGTGGTCGTCGACCTTCTCGATGCTCTTGACCAGCGAGGGCATGTCCATGCCGGTCCAGTATTCCCAGGTGCCGCCAGCGTAGGAATACCACGGGTCCTTCTCGTCGTTCTGGCGCATGAACGAGAAGATCACGTCGTCGGCGTTGAACTCGCGCGTCGGCGTGAAGAAGTCGGTGGTCTGGAACTTGACGCCCTTGCGCAGGTGGAAGGTGTATTCGAGGCCGTCCTCCGACACGTCCCAGCTCTCGGCCAGCGCCGGAACGACGTTGGTCGTGCCGCGCTCGAAGCCGGTGAGGCCGTTGTAGATCGGCTTGGACGAGGCGTCGAAGGTGGTGCCGGCGGCGTAGGGCGCCGGATCGAAGCCTTCGGGGCTGCCTTCGGAGCAGTAGATCAGCGTCTTGGCCGAGGCGGCCGCACCGAAGGCGAGGCCGAAGCCCGCGGCGAGCGTCGTCGCCGCCAGAAGACGTCGGGCGAAAGTCATGATGTCGCACTCCCCTGTTGCCGGCCTGTCACCGGACGATGCGAAGAAATCCGTCGTGGCCGGAGCGCCCCGTGCGCTTCTTGTTCTGTCGGCCGAACCGGCATCCGATCCGAGGAGGGAGAGGAATTCAAGCCCCAAAATCCACCATATGGACAAAATTTTTGCAGCTTTGGCGGGCAGATTGGAACGTTCATCCCGCAGCTGAGGTCGGCGATCGTCGGGCAGGGCTGCCGCGTTGAACCCGATCCGGGTTCCGGGGTTGATTGTGACACTTCGATGACACCACAGTCGCCCGACCGCCGCCGCGACGAGGCCCGCGCGTTCGCGGACATGGAAACGGTCCAGGGAAAAAAGACGACCATGGCGACGCCTGTGGAAACGGAACTGAAGTTCGAGATCGACGCCGCCGCCGCCCGCGACCTGCTCGCCCATCCCCGGCTCGCCGGCGGCGGAGTGGAGATCCAGCTTCTCGTCGCCCGCTACTTCGACACCCCGACGGAGGCCCTGCGCCGGGCCGGAGCCTCGCTGCGCCTGCGCGACGGCGAGGGCGAGGGCCGCGTCCAGACCGTGAAGTTCGCCGGCGGCGAGACCACCGGCCTGTTCTCGCGCAGCGAGGAGACCGTCGAGGTCGCCGCCAGCGCCCGCCGGCCCGACCTCGCCCGATTCGAGGAGGAGACCGCCGCCCGCCTCGCCGCCATCGTCGGCGAGGAACCGCTCGAGCTCCAGTTCACCGTCAGGGTCGAGCGGCGCATCGTCGCCGAGAAGACCGCCGACGGCAGCCTCGTCGAGATCGGCGTCGACAGCGGCAAGGTCACCGCCGGGCGGCGCAGCCATGCCTTCCACGAGATCGAGTTCGAACTGAAGGGGGGCGATGCCCGCGCGCTCTTCGCCCTCGCCGCCGACCTCGTGCCGCCGGTCGGCGGCCGGCTCGGCACCGGGTCGAAGTCGAGCCTCGGCTACCGGGTGAAGCAGGGCGCCGAGGCGCTCGCCCCGCAGGCGGTCAAGGCGAGCGAGCCGGACCTTTCCGGCGACGTCACCGTCGAGGCGGCGCTGCGGGCCTGCCTGCGCTCCTGCATCGCCCAGGTCGCGGCCAACATCCCGGTCTGCCTGTTCACCGACGCACCGGAAGGTCCGCACCAGCTCCGCGTCGGCCTTCGCCGGCTGCGCACCGTGCTCTCCGCCTTCGAGCCGGTGATGGCGCCGGGGGCGGCCGAGGCGCTCGGCGAGGAGGCGAAATGGCTCGCCGACGAGGTCGGCGCCCTGCGCGACGCCGACGTGCTCGCCGACGAGATCGTCGCCCCCCTCGCCGGCCGCGTCGGCCTCGCCGGGCCGCTGGCGAAGCTCGCGGACCTGCGCGACGAGCGGCGCACGGCGTTGCGCGAAACGCTGGGCGGACCCCGCGCCTGCCGCTTCGTCATCGACCTTCTCGCCTTCGCCGAATGCCGCGGCTGGCTCTCGAGCACCGATCTCACCCAGTCGGAGCGGCTGATCGCGCCGCTCGAAGGCTTCGCGCGCGAGGCGGTCGACCACCGCCGCAAGAAGATCGACAAGCTCGCCCACCGCCTCGACGACCTCGACGCCGAGGAGCGGCACGACCTGCGCAAGTCGTTCAAGAAGATGCGCTACCTGCTCGAGTTCTTCGCCCCGCTGCTGCCGGGCAAGAAGGCGAAGGCACTCGTCTCGCGCACGAAGAAGGCGCAGGATCTGCTCGGCTATCTCAACGACACCGTCATGGCCCATCGCCTGCCCGGCCTCGTCGGCGAAGGCGCCTCCGTCGCCGACCTCACCGCCCTCGGCTACGTCATCGGCTGGCACGAGGCCAAGGCCGAAGATGCCTGGGAGCGGACCAAGGCACTGTTCGAGGACGATTGACCGCGGCCGGAACCGCCGGGACTTCTACCACGCTCGTGACGTCCCGACGGATCGGGACGTCACGAGCGTGGTATCAGGCCTTGCGGCCGCCGGCGTTGGGCGGGGCGCAGTGCCACTTGCGGATCTCGTATTTCGGGTGGGTGGCCGACCACTGCGCCATGTGCATCTGGGCTTCCCAGGTGCAGGCGGAAAGGCTGCCGACGTTCTCCACCGGCAGGGATCTCTCCTCGCAGGCCTTGGGATCGCCGATCAGGCAGACGAGCATGACAATCTCGAGATAGTCCATGGTTCCTCCTCGCGAACCGGTTCGCCGGTTCCTCGCGGACGGCCGGAATGGTCGAGCCGAGGAAGGGCCGCGCATCGTCCCCGGAGTCCGGGGCTGCCGCACGCGGGGGCAGAGCGGGTGGCGCGCCTGCGATCGCGGCGGCTCGCTGTCGAAATCCCAACCCCCGTACGGTCCGGATGTTCGCCTGCTCCGACCGGTGACGCGGAAGAAATACGGGGCTGCGCGCAGGGCGGATCACGACGGGCACGGATGCGGCGGGCCGAACCGCCTCAGCCCTCGCTGGTTCCGGCGAAATCGGGCAGGAAGCGGGCACCCTCCCGCACCCAGAACTCGCGCAGCGCGCTCGCCGCCGGCAGCAGCCGCTTGTCGGTGCGCCGGACGACATACCACTTGCGCATCAGGGGCAGGCCGGCGACGTCGAGCATCACCAGCCGTCCGGACTTCAACTCGACGTCGACCGTGTGGGCCGAGAGGAAGGCGATGCCGAGGCCGGCCATCACCGCCTGCTTGATGGTCTCGTTGGAGTTCATCTCCACCGTGCGCGGCGTGCGGTCGATCTTCTGGGCGAGCAGGAAGCCCTCGAAGGAATTGCGCGTCCCCGAGCCGACCTCGCGCATGATGAAGGTGTCGTCGATCAGGTCGGCGACGGTGAGGCCCCCCTCGCCGGCCCTCGGATGGTCCGGGGCGGCGACGATCACCTGCGGGTGCGGCCCGATCGGCTCGGCCTCGACGTCGAAATCCGCCGGCGGGCGGCCCATGATGGCGAGGTCGATCTCGTAGCCGCGCAGCGCCGCGAAGATGCGCTCGCGGTTGCCGACGAAGAGGTTGACCGCCACCTTCGGCCGCGTCTTCTGGAAGGCGGCGATGGCGTAGGGCGCGAAATAGCGCGCCGTCGAGACGATGCCGAAGGACACCTTGCCGGCGCCCGCGTCGCGCAGTTCGGCCAGTGCGTCGCTGCATTCCGACAGCAGCGTCTCCATCTTGGTCAGCGTCGCGGCGATCTCGGCCCCGGCCGGCGTCGCCTCGAAGCGTTCGGCGATCCGCTCGACCAGCGCCATGCCGACCTGCTCCTCGAGCGACTTGATCTGCGCCGTGATCGCCGGCGGCGTCACGTTGAGCAGCGAGGCCGCCCGCGTCACGCTGCCGGTGGCGATGACCGCGGAGAGACACCGCAACTGCTTCAGCGTGACGTGACGCATCCGATCCGTCCTCTTGAATTTTTTCTGAATCCCACCCGCGCACGAATTAAGTTTGTTCCGCGACCGCTGTCGAGTCATCGATCCGTCGCACCCCCCGTCGCGCCGGCACCCTGGCTTCGGACTGTTCAAAACGGCCGGGACAGACTAGAGCGAAGAGGAAGTGGATGACGGGGGTGGTTGCGGCGGTCACGACGGTCGTCGCACGCTCTTCCGCAGCGGCGGACAGTCCGAGGGAGAGGGAAACGATGGCGATCGGCGACAGCCTCGAGCACTATCTCGACACCTGGGCGGGCGGCGACGCGCTGCGCCTCGCGACCCGGCGGGCGGTGCTCGCCCTCGCCGAGGCCGGCGTCGAACTCGCCGACGTATGCGCCGCCGGCGCGCTCGAGGCCGGCCAGGGCGCCGTCGTCGGCAACAACTCGGGTGGCGATGCCCAGAAGGCGCTCGACGTGCGCTCCCACGAAATCGTGGTCGCCGCCCTCAAGCGCCACGGAGTCGGCATGGTCGCCTCCGAGGAGGCCGACGACGCCGAACTGCTTACCCCCGGCGGCCTCGTCGCCGTCGCCACCGACCCGCTCGACGGCTCCTCCAACATCGACACCAACGTCTCTGTCGGCACAATCTTCTCGATTCTGCCGGTCACGGAGGGGGCCGACACCTTCCTGGTGCCCGGCAGCGCGCAGATCGGCGCGGGATTCGTCGTCTACGGCCCGCACACCGACATCGTGCTGACCCTCGGCGAGGGCACCGACGTTTTCACCCTCCACCGGGCGAGCGGCGAATTCCGTCTCGTCGCGGAAAAGGTCTCGATCCCGGCCGAGACGGCGGAATACGCGATCAACGCCTCGAACTACCGCCACTGGCAGGCGGGGCTGCGCCAGTATGTCGACGACTGCCTCGCCGGCGCCGAGGGTCCGCTCGAGAAGAACTACAACATGCGCTGGGTCGGCTCGCTGGTCGCCGACGCCTCGCGCATCCTCTCGCGCGGCGGCGTCTTCCTCTATCCGGGGGACGCCCGCAAGGGCTACGGCCAGGGCCGGCTGCGCATCCTCTACGAGGCCAATCCGGTGGCGATGGTGATCGAGCAGTGCGGCGGCGCCGCCACCGACGGTGAACGGCGCATCCTCGACATTCCGGTGACCACCCTGCACCAGCGCACCGGCCTCGTCTTCGGCGCCGAAAAGGAGGTCGCCCGCATCGGCCGCTACATCGCGAGCCCGGAGCTCCGCGGAGAATCCTCCCCGCTCTTCACCAATCGCGGCCTGTTCATCAGCTGACGGGTGCGCTCGGGTCGCAGGCGGCCCGCCCTCCCCTCCGCAGTCGGAGACGACGCCCTTGTCGGTGCGGTTTCCCATCATCGCCACCACCGGATCCTCCGGCTCCGGCACCACGTCGGTGAAGAACACTTTCGAGCGGATCTTCCGGCGCGAGGGGATCAAGGCCGCCTTCATCGAGGGCGACGCCTTCCACCGCTACGACCGCCAGGCGATGAAGCTCAAGGTCGCCGAGGAGGTCGCCCGCGGCAACCACCACTTCAGCCACTTCGGCCCGCAGGCCAACCTGCTCGACGACCTCGAGGCGGTGCTCGACGAATTCTCGCGCACCGGCCGCGGCCGCACCCGCCAGTATGTTCACAACTTTCCGGAAGAACAGCTTTTCGGCGCGCCGCAGGGCACCTTCACCGCCTGGGAGGACTTCGAGGAGGGCTGCGACCTGCTGTTCTACGAGGGTCTCCACGGCGCCTATCGCTCGGACACCCACGACATCGCCCGTTTTGCCGACTTGAAGATCGGCGTCGTTCCTGTGATCAATCTGGAATGGATCCAGAAGATCCACCGCGACAAGGAGACGAGGGGCTATTCGACCGAGGCCGTCACCGACGTGATTTTGAGGCGCATGCACGACTATGTGCACTACATCTGCCCGCAGTTCACCGAGACCGACATCAACTTCCAGCGCGTGCCGACGGTCGACACCTCCAATCCCTTCGTCGCCCGGTGGATTCCGACCGCGGACGAGTCCATGGTGGTGATCCGGTTCAGAAGTCCGAAGGGCATCGACTTTCCCTATCTGCTGTCGATGATCCCCTCGAGCTTCATGTCCCGGGCCAACTCCATCGTGGTGCCCGGCGGCAAGATGGAACTGGCGATGCAACTGATCCTGACGCCGCAGATCCTGCGGCTGATGGACCGCAAGAACCGGGCGGTCTGAATGACATGACCATGGCGGACACCGGCGATCAGGTCGAGGAATTCCGGGCGCGCTTCCCGTTCATCGCGGACGAGGCCGAGGACGGACTGCCGTCGATCGCCCACGACGACCTCGCCAACGCCATCCGCGTCCTCACCATGGACGCGGTCGAGATGGCCGGCTCCGGCCACCCCGGCATGCCGCTCGGCATGGCCGACGTCGCCACCGTCCTGTTCACCCGCTTCCTGAAGTTCGACCCCGCCCAGCCGCACTGGCCCGACCGCGACCGCTTCGTGCTCTCGGCCGGCCACGGCTCGATGCTGCTCTATTCGCTGCTCTACCTGACCGGCTACCGCGACGTGACGCTGGACGACCTGAAGTCGTTCCGCCAGCTCGGCTCGCGCACGCCGGGCCATCCCGAATACGGCCACCTGCCCGGCGTCGAGGTCACCACCGGTCCGCTCGGCCAGGGCATCGCGGCGGCCGTCGGCATGGCGCTCGCCGAGCGGATGATGAACGCCCGCCTCGGCGACGACCTCGTCGACCACTACACCTACGTGATCGCCGGCGACGGCTGCCTGATGGAGGGGGTGACCCAGGAGGCGGTCGACCTCGCCGGTCACCTCAAGCTCGCCAAGCTGATCGTCCTGTTCGACGACAACCGCGTCTCGATCGACGGCCCGACCCGGATGTCGACCTCGGTCGACCATCTCGCCCGCTTCGCCGCCGCCGGCTGGTGGGTGCGCGCCGTCGACGGCCACGACCCGGTCGACATCCGCCAGGCCATCGGCGAGGCCCGGCGCACCGACAAGCCATCGCTGATCGCCTGCCGCACCCAGATCGGCCGCGGCGCCCCGACCATGGCCGGCGGCCACGCCGTCCACGGCCGCCCGCTCGGCCCCGAGGAGATCGCCCGCGCCCGCAAGGCGATCGGCTGGAGCGCCGCGCCCTTCACCGTGCCCGAGGCCGTGCTCGCAGCCTGGCGCGCCTTCGGCGGGCGCGGCCACGATCGCCGCCTCGCCTGGGACAGGCGTTTCGAGAGCGCGCCGCCGCTCGGCCGCCGCCTGCTGCGCAACGAGGCCGCGATCGGCGCCGAGGCGATGGAGGCGCTGACCGCGGTGAAGCTGCGCCTCGCCGCCGCGCGGCCGACCGAGCCGACGCTGGCCTCCTCCCGCGCCGTGCTCGACGCCCTCGTCCCGGCGATGCCCGAACTCGTCGGCAGCGCCGCCGACCTCGCCGGCCTCACCGGCGCGCGCTCGATCGAGCAGAAGGCGGTGAAGCCCGGCCGCTACGCCGGCAGCTACATCCACTTCGGCATCCGCGAACACGCCATGGCCGGGGCGATGAACGGCATCCGCCTCCACGGCGGCCTCGTGCCCTATTGCAGCACCTTCCTCGCCTTCTCCGACTACTGCCGGCCGGCGATCCGTCTGTCGGCGCTGATGGGCATCCGCGTCGTCTTCGTGATGACCCACGATTCGATCGGCGTCGGCGCCGACGGCCCGACCCACCAGCCGGTCGAGCATCTCGCCTCGTTCCGGGCGATGCCCAATCTCAACGTCTACCGCCCCGCCGACGCGGTCGAGACCGCCGAGGCCTGGCAGAGCGCCCTCGCCCAGGAACGCACGCCCTCGCTGATCTGCCTGTCGCGTCAGGCGCTGCCGACGATCCGCTCCTCGGTCGGCGAGGAGAACATGGTCGCCCGCGGCGGCTATCTCGTCGCCGGCGCCACCGCCGACCGCGACGTCACGCTGATGGCCTCGGGCTCGGAGGTCGAGATCGCGATCCGCGCCGCCGAGATGCTGGAGGACGAGGGCATCAAGGCCGCCGTCGTCTCCATGCCCTGCTTCGAGCTGTTCCGCGAGCAGGGCGGCGAATACCGCCGCCGCGTGCTCGGCACCGTGCCGCGCGTCGCCATCGAGGCGGCCGTGCGCGATCCCTGGGACCGCTTCCTCTCCGAAGACGACGTCTTCATCGGCCTCGACGACTTCGGCGCTTCGGGAAGCGCCGAAGATCTCTACGACTGCTTCGGCATCACACCCGAGGCCGTCTTCGCCGCGGCGCGGCGGCTGGTGGATTGAGCAGGTCGTTTGCGCGACCATGGCTCTCACAGCCATGCGCATTCTGCACCAACGTGCAGAAATTCTCTCGCCGGCAGAAGGAGTTCAAAGGATTTAACTCCGTCCGCGGCCCTACCTTCCGTCATGAACTTGTGCGATAGGTCTGCGAAAGAGCCGCCGGGGCGTCGATCGTGTCGCGTTGACCTTCGGCGGCGACGACGGAACAACGAAAGACGGTCGCGCGAAGAGGGAACGGATCGGGCGGCGCCTCCGCGGGAGCGCGCATCCGCGGCAGAGGCGGGCGAGCCGTTCGGGCGGCCCACCGGGCCACGCTTTCCTCCCTCTTGCGCGGCGGACGCCCGGCCCGGTTCGGCCGGCGGCGAGCGCCGTCTTCGTGCACGCGAGACTTGACGCCACGGGAGAGGAAAGAAACGAATGGCCCGCATCACCCTGAGACAGCTGCTCGACCACGCCGCCGAACACGGCTACGGGCTGCCAGCCTTCAACATCAACAACATGGAACAGGGTCTCGCGGTGCTGGAAGCGGCCGCCCTCGTCGATGCGCCGGTGATCCTGCAGGCGAGCCGAGGCGCCCGCGAATACGCCAACGACATCATTCTCGCCCGCATGATCGAGGCGCTGAGCGAGATCTATCCGCACATCCCGATCTGCATGCATCAGGATCACGGCAACAACGAAGCCACCTGCATGAGCGCGATCCAGCACGGCTTCACCTCCGTGATGATGGACGGCTCGCTGAAGGCCGACGGCAAGACCCCGGCCGACTGGGACTACAACGTCGACATCACCCGGCGCGTCACCGACTTCGCCCACTGGGTCGGCGCCTCGGTGGAGGGCGAGCTCGGCGTGCTCGGCTCGCTCGAGACCGGCACCGGCGAGGCCGAGGACGGCCACGGCGCCGAGGGCGAACTCAGCCACGACCAGCTGCTGACCGATCCCGACCAGGCGGTCGAGTTCGTCAAGGCGACCAAGGTCGACGCCCTGGCCGTCGCCATGGGCACCAGCCACGGCGCCTACAAGTTCTCGCGCAAGCCCGACGGCGAGGTGCTGGCGATGCACGTGATCGAGGAGATCCACCGCCGCCTGCCCAACACCCACCTCGTCATGCACGGCTCCTCCTCAGTGCCGCAGGAGTTGCAGGACGCCTTCAACCAGTACGGCGGCGAGATGCCCCAGACCTGGGGCGTGCCGATCGACGAGATCCTGCACGGCATCAAGTTCGGCGTGCGCAAGGTCAACATCGATACCGACTGCCGCCTCGCCATGTCCGGCGCCATCCGCAAGGTCTTCTCCGAGAAGCCCGGCGAGTTCGACCCGCGCAAGTATCTCAAGCCCGCCAAGGAGGCGATGCGCAGCCTCTGCAAGCTGCGCTACGAGCAGTTCGGCGCCGCCGGCATGGCCTCGAAGATCAAGGTCGAGCCGATGGCCGAGATGGCCAAGCGCTACCAGTCCGGCGCGCTCGACCCGCAGTTCGCGGCGGTCTGAGCACCGTGACGACGGGGGAGAGCCATGGCTGACGAGGCCGAAGCCGCGGCAGGCGGCCCCTCCCCCGCCCCGGCGGCACCCTCCCCGGCGGCGCTCTCCGCCGCCCCGGCGACGGCTGACGCCGGGCCGGCGCGCGTCGACCTCAGGCGGATCTACGAGGAGAGCGGCGTCGGCGACATCCTCGCCGAACTCGACCGCGACCTCGTCGGCCTCGCCCCGGTCAAGCGCCGCATCCGCGAGACCGCGGCGCTGCTGATGGTCGAACGCGCCCGCGCCGCCCTCGGCCTCCTGCGCGAGGCGCCGACCCTGCACATGAGCTTCACCGGCAACCCCGGCACCGGAAAGACAACGGTGGCGCTGCGCATGGCGAGCCTGCTCCACCGCCTCGGCTACCTGCGCAAGGGACATCTCGTCTCGGTGACCCGCGACGACCTCGTCGGCCAGTATATCGGCCACACCGCCCCGAAGACCAAGGACGTGCTGAAGCGGGCGATGGGCGGGGTGCTGTTCATCGACGAGGCCTATTACCTCTACCGGCCCGAGAACGAGCGCGACTACGGCCAGGAGGCGATCGAGATCCTGCTGCAGGTGATGGAGACGAAGCGCGACGACCTCGTCGTCATCGTCGCCGGCTACGGCGAGCGCATGGACACCTTCTTCGCCAGCAATCCGGGCTTCCGCTCGCGTATCGCCCACCACATCGATTTTCCCGATTATTCCGACGGCGAACTGTTGCAGATCGCCGAGGCGATGCTGGAGCGGCAGAGCTACAAGCTCTCGCCCGAGGCGCGGGCGGCCCTCGCCGCCTACATCCCGCGCCGGCGCACCCAGCCGCTGTTCGCCAACGCCCGCTCGATCCGCAACGCCCTCGACCGCGCCCGCCTGCGCCAGGCCAATCGCCTGTTCGAGGAGGCCGAGGGTCCGCTGGACGCGGAGGCGCTCTCCACCATCGCCGCCGCCGACTTCCTCGCCAGCCGGGTGTTCCAGATGGGCGGGGCGGAGCCCGCCGCGGCGAAGGAACCGGGGACGGACGGTTCGGGAGCCGCCTGACGGCGACGTCTCGCCGCCCTCACAGCAGCGCGGCATCGGCCGAAACGGCGACGGGCGCGGAAGCCCTGCGGCCGCCGCGCCCGTCCATCCCTTGCGATGCGCTCGCCTCAGATCTCGCCCTCGGCGACCTTGACCACCGCGACGGCCCGGGCCCCGGCCATGCAGGTCGTGTCGACCCGCCCGCCTTCGCTGGAGCGGACCGCCACGGTCGCCTTCTCGGCGAGGTCGAACTCGACGCGGGCCGAGGCGCCGGTCACTTGTTCACCGCTTTCGGCGATGGTCAGGCTCATGGCGCAGCCGCCGGCGTCGGTCAGGAAGTAGCCGACGACCCGCTTGGCGCCGACGTCATAGGCGAAGCCGCGGGCGGACTGGTAGACGTCCGCCCGCTCGTCGACGGTGGACCGCGGACCGGCCGGGAAGGAGGCCGCGGCCGCGCCGGCGACGATCGCCCCCGAGGTCACGACGACGACGGCGAGCGCGGGGATGTTACGGAAAATATTCATGTCACCAATCTCCAATCGATGGGGCCGGACCCGCCGGCCGAATGTCTTTGCGCCCCTCGCCTCACGCGCCTGTCCGCGGGGTTTTGTCCGTCGGGGCCTGTCGATGTCGCGGCGGGCGTCACCGCCGCCGATGAGAGGAAGATGACGGCGGACTGTTTCAGCCGTATGCCGCGCCTCGCGTCGCTTCTGTATCGATTGTAACAAGAGCGGTGATCGCCTCCGCCGGGCGCCGAGCGGCCGATCCGCGCCCTCGGCCCTTGCCAGCGCGGCGCCGCCGTGGAACAGAACGCGCGAAAATCCAGCCCCCGTCCCGGAGCCAGCCCTCATGTCCGCCCTGATCGCCCCGTCCATGCTGTCGTCGGATTTCGCCCGTCTCGCCGACGAACTCGGCGCGGTCGAACGGGCCGGCGCCGACTGGATCCATCTCGACGTCATGGACGGCCATTTCGTCCCGAACATCACCTTCGGCCCGGCGGTCATCAAGGCGATGCGGCCGCATTCGAAGCTCGTCTTCGACGTCCACCTGATGATCGCGCCGGTCGATCCCTATCTCGCCGCCTTCGCCGACGCCGGCGCCGACGTCATCTCGGTCCATGCCGAGGCCGGTCCGCACCTCGACCGCAGCCTCCAGGCGATCCGCGCGCTCGGCAAGAAGGCCGGCGTCGTGCTCAACCCCGGCACGCCCGAATCGACGATCGAATACGTGCTCGACCGGCTCGACCTCGTGCTGCTGATGACGGTGAACCCGGGCTTCGGCGGCCAGGCCTTCATTCCGGCGGTCGTCGACAAGGTCGCCCGGGTCAAGGCGCTGATCGGCGACCGGCCGATCCGCCTCGAGATCGACGGCGGCGTCACCCCCGAGACCGCGCCGCTGGTGACACGGGCCGGCGCCGAGGTGCTGGTCGCCGGCTCGGCGGTGTTCAAGGGCGGCGACGAGGCGAGCTACCGCGCCAACATCGCCGCGATCCGCGCCGCGATCGCCTGATCCCGGCCGCGCCCGCGCCACCGGACCGGCCGGGCCGGCCGGCGCCGGTGCCCGCAGAGTTGGTAGAAGGCGGTCAACGGGCTCGCGTCGGCGGTCAAAGCCTTGTAAAGTCGCAAGGCTCCGGCGCCCGACCGCCGCACCGCGTCTTCACGACGAAAGTCCCGACATGATGGATGCCCCCCGGCCGCCGGCGTGGCCGAAAGCCTGTCTGTTCGATCTCGACGGAACGCTGATCGATTCGCTGCCCGACCTCGCCGACGCCCTCGACGGCTTTTTCGGCGCCGAGGGTCACCCCCCGCTCGGCGCCACGCGCATCGCCACGATGATCGGCCGCGGCGTCGAGAACCTCGTGCAGCGCGGCTATGCCGCCCATGGCCTCGAGGTCGACGGTCCGGCGCTCGCCGAGCGGGCGCAAGCCTTCCGCGCCGTCTACGAGCCGCGCGCGACCCGCCTGACGACGCTTTTTCCCCATGTGCTCGAGACGGTGGAACGCCTCGCCCGGTTCGGCGTGGCGATGGCGGTCTGCACCAACAAGCCGACCGCGGTCAGCCGCGAGATCGTCGCCCATTTCGGCCTGTCCGCCCACCTTCCGGTGGTCGTCGGCGGCGACTTCGGCCCGCCGAAGAAGCCGGCCCCCGATCTCGTCCTCGCCGCCCTCGCCGGCCTCGGCGTCGCGGCCGCCGATGCGCTCTTCGTCGGCGACAGCGCCGCCGACGTCGGTGCCGCCCGGGCGGCCGGCGTCCGTGTCGTGGTCGTGCCTTACGGCTACACCCCGGTCGCCGCCGCCGATCTCGGCGCCGACATGGTGATCGACGATTTCCGCGCCCTCCCCGCCCTGTTCGGGACAGTGGCGGCCGGCAGCGGGCGGGGGGCGCCATGAAGACGCTGAAAGCCCTCGTCTTCAACGTCGACGGCACCCTGTCGGAAACCGCCGAGGTCCATCGCCTCGCCTGCAACGCCGCTTTCAAGGCCGCCGGCTTCGACTTCGTCTGGGACGCCGCGCTCTACCGCGACCTGCTCGCCATCGCCGGCGGCCGCGAGCGCATCGTCCATTATCTGGAGCACCACGCCCCGCCCCGCGCCGACGAGGCCCTCGCCCGGCTCGACGAGATCTATGCGGAAAAGAGCCGCCGCTACCTGCACCTCCTCGACGAGCAGCGGGCCCGCCTGCGCACGGGCGTGGAGCGCCTCGTCGGCGAGGCCCGTTCGGCCGGCGTGCGCCTCGCCATCGCCACCTCGACCACCCTCGCCAACGTCGAAGCGCTGCTGATGGCCTGCCTCGACGTCGACGGCCTCGCCGCCTTCGACGTCATCGTGACCGGCGACATGGTCGCGGAGAAGAAGCCCTCGCCCGAGGTTTATCTGGAGGTGCTGAGGCGGCTCGATCTGCCCGGACGGTCCTGTCTCGCCATCGAGGATTCACCGATCGGCGTCGAGGCCGCCGCCGCCGCCGGCATCCGCGCGCTGGTGACGCCGAGCGCCTACACGCGGGGCATGGATTTTCCCGGTGCCTTCGCGGTGCTGAGCAGTCTCGGCGATCCGTTCGACCCCTACGACCACATCGCCGGCGCCGGGGATGCCGATCGCTGCGTCACCGTCGCCGCCATCGATCGCTGGCTCGCCGACGACGACGACATGCGCGCCCTGCTGACGCTGGGCGGCCGGCCGGTGCTGCGGTGAGGGTTGGGGACGTCTGAGCGGCGAGGCGAAGCAGCCCCCACCCCGCTCACATCGTCCGGTAGACGTAGTCCGGCGGCACGTCGGCGGCTTCGGTGAGGGCCATCTCCTGCATCCGCGCGTGATGCGGAGACTTGATGCAGGCGGGGTCGGTGAGGCCGGCGTCGCCGGCATAGGCCATCGCCTGGCAGCGGCAGCCGCCGAAATCGGCCTCCTTGCGCTCGCAGGAGCGGCAGGGCTCGGGCATCCAGTCGGTGCCGCGATAGGCGTTGAAGGCGGCACCTTCGGCCCAGATCCATGCGAGCGGCTTGTCCTTCACATTGTCGAAGACGAGATGCGGGATCGATTCGGCCGCGTGGCAGGGCAGCACCTTGCCCGACGGCGTGACATTGAGCCCGACCCGGCCCCAGCCGCCCATGCAGGCCTTGGGATAGCGGGCGTGGTGGTCCGGCGGCACGTAGTCGATGACGAGGATGCCCTTCAACCGCTCGCGCGCCTCCTCGACGATCACGGTGCAGGCGTCGACCTGTTCGCGGGTCGGCATCAGCGCGGCGCGGTTGACGTAGGCCCAGCCGTGGATCTGGGTGTGCGCCACCTCGATGCGGCGGGCGCCGAGCTTCACGGCGAGGTCGATGGTCTCGGCGGTGCGGTCGAGGTTGCGCCGGTGCATCACCGCGTTGACGGTGAGCGGGATGCCCTCGGCGGCGATCCAGCCGGCGACCTTCATCTTCTGCTCGAAGCCTCCGCGATAGCCGCCGATGAGGTCGGCGGTCGCCGCGTCGGTGCCCTGCACGGAGAGCTGGACGTGGTCGAGGCCGCGCGCGGAGAGATCCTTGACCCGGGCCTCTGTGAGGCCGACGCCCGACGTGATGAGGTTGGTGTAGAGCCCGGCCTCGACGGCGACGGAAACCAGTTCCTCGAGGTCACGCCGCGCCGCCGGCTCGCCGCCGGAGAAATGGACGTGGAGCACGCCCATCTTCGCCGCCTGGCGCAGCACCTCGGCCCAATCCTCGGTCGAAAGCTCCTCCGACCGCTTCGCCATCTCCAGCGGGTTGGAGCAGTAGGGGCACTTCAGCGGGCAGCGGTAGGTCAGTTCCGCCAGCATCGCCATCGGCACCGGCACGCGGCGCACGCGGGTGCCTTCGGGGATCGGGGTCGCGATGGTCATGACGACACCTCCATCATCCGCTTGTCCATCAGGTCGACGACGAGACGGCGCGCGTCCGCGGCGATCTGCTCGCGCGGCGCCGAGTATTTGTCGGCGAGGCCGTCGACGATCGCCGAGAAGCTGCGCACGCCATCGATCTCGCCGAGGATCGCCGCGGCGATCGGATCGAGCTTCAGCGCCCGCTCCGGCGCCAGCAGCATGTGGGTGCCGCGGGCCTCGTCGAAACGCAGGCGCACACCGCGCGACAGTTTCGGCACGGCGGCGTCGGGCAGGCGGTCGGCGGCGCGG